>ERZ780125.607-NODE-607-length-11045-cov-2.54131_pt1 | contig 11045 bp, 8 predicted proteins | sample MGYA00433082_ERZ780125 | MGnify/ENA primary metagenome ERZ780125 (study PRJEB29588, sample SAMEA1970465) | human gut metagenome | biome: human gut; feature: human-associated habitat; material: faeces | place: Denmark | collected 2008/2010 ... | reverse complement strand
CTTTCGGAGCAGCTTTCGGAGCGGAAGCAACAACGCCTGCTTCTTCAACTTCAACTTCGTATGCGGTACCATTTACGGTGATAGTATACTTTTTCATGGATATAATCCTCCTTAAAATCTCGTTTTTTAATTAAAATTGCAAACTATATGCATTAGAAGCATTCTTTACGAACGCTAATAGCTTCAACACGACTGCTTACAGTCCATGCAGATTTAGCATCAATACGACGAACACAAGCGATTTGGTCTGCGCTAACGCCGCAAGCTGCTACTGCTGCAGCGATAACAGCGATAATTTCGCTATCATCTTGAGCTGCTGCAACCGGAGCTGCAGCGGGAGCTGCTGGCGGGGTAGGAGCTACTGCCGGTTTAGCAACTTTTTTTTTAGTCGGATCAATAACTTGGAGTAAGTTCATCAATATGCCCAGAGCGATCAGTACGCCGAATACGATGGTCATATTGATTAAAGCAATCAACCAAGGATTAGTAGTAACAGGACCCATTTATTTCACCTCATCTTATCTTAAAATAGGTTGTTTAAGCACTAAGCAACTGCTTGTGAATTACAAAGGAATGTTGCCGTGGCGTTTTGCCGGACGGGTTTCGCGTTTGCTTTCCAGCATTTGCAGAGCGTTGATGATGGTGGGACGAGTATTTTTCGGTTCGATAACCATGTCAACCATGCCGCGCATTGCTGCTTGGTACGGAGTAGCGAAGTTGTCGATGTACTCTTTAGTCTTAGCTTCAACATCAGGATCTTTACGGAAGATGATGTTAGCAGCACCAGCAGGACCCATAACTGCGATTTCAGCGGTCGGCCATGCGATAACTTGGTCAGCGCCCAGATCTTGAGAGCACATTGCCAGGTAGGAACCGCCGTAAGCTTTACGGGTAACCAGAGTAATTTTAGGAACAGTTGCTTCAGAGTAAGCATACAGCATCTTAGCACCGTGACGGATAATGCCGCCGTATTCTTGGTTGCAGCCAGGCAGGAAGCCAGGAACGTCAACCAGGTTCAGCAGAGGAATGCCGAAAGCGTCGCAGAAGCGGATGAAACGAGCGGATTTATCGGAAGCGTTGATATCCAGGCAACCAGCCATAACTTTCGGTTGGTTAGCAATGATACCTACGGTTTGACCATCCATACGAGCGAAGCAAGTGATGATGTTGGTTGCCCAGTATTTTTGGTTTTCATAGAATTCGCCGTTATCTACGATAGATCTGATTACATCATACATATCGTAAGCGTGGTTGGAGTTGTCCGGCAGCAGAGTGTTCAGGCTGTCGTCGGTACGCATCGGGTCATCACCAGTCTCTACGATCGGAGCACCTTCAACGTTGTTGGAAGGCAGGAAGGAGAGCAGGTAACGGATTTGTTGCAGGCAGTCTTCATCGTTTTCAGCAGCGAAGTGAGCAACACCGGAAGTGCTGTTGTGGGTCATAGCGCCACCCAGTTGTTCTTGGGTTACATCTTCACCGGTAACGGATTTAACTACTGCAGGGCCGGTAATGAACATTTTGGAAGTGTTCTTTACCATGTAGATGAAGTCGGTCAGTGCCGGGCTGTATACAGCGCCGCCAGCGGAAGGACCCATAATTGCAGAAATCTGAGGAACTACGCCGGAAGCAATGGTGTTCTCGAAGAAGATTTTACCATAGCCAGCCAGAGCGTCGATAGCTTCTTGGATACGAGCACCGCCGGAATCGTTCAGGCCAACCAGCGGAGCACCCATTTTCAGTGCCAGGCGTTGTACTTTAACGATTTTAGCAGCATGCATTTCGCCGAGGGAGCCACCTTCAACGGTGAAGTCCTGTGCGAATACATAAACCAGACGGCCATCGATGGTGCCGTAACCGGTGGTTACGCCTTCACCAGGCAGTTCTTTCTTTTCTTGACCGAAGTTGTAGCAACGATGACGTACAAAACGGTCGAGTTCTACGAAGGAACCTTCGTCGAGGAGAGCAGCGATTCTTTCACGAGCAGTCATTTTGCCGGATTCATGTTGTTTAGCAACACGTTTTTCGCCACCAGCAGCCAGAATTACTTCGGCTTTTTTGAGCATTTTCTCAATTTTTTCTTGAGTAGACAAATCTTACACCTCCATCATTATTGGGAGAACAAATTTATACACAGATGCTGAAGATATATCACTTGTATATCTTCAGCATTATGTAGCTTAAATTATGGGACCTTAAATCGCCCTGAATCTACGCAGCTAATAAATTAGTCTTTGTAGGTTGCAGCCGGTTGGCACAGCTCAAGCAGCAGGCCAGCGGATTTCGGATGAACGAAAGCAATTTTCATTTGGCCAGCACCGTTACGAGGAGCTTTGTCGATCATGCGAACGCCAGCTTCGGTCAGGTCAGCGATAGCTGCTTTGATGTCGTCAACGCGCAGAGCCATATGTTGGATGCCAGGGCCGTTTTTAGCAATGTATTTGCCGATAGGACCATCGTTGTTTTCAGTGATATCAACAAGGAGCTCAATCAGGGTTTCGCCGCAGGGAACAAATACGGTAGCAACACCTTGTTCTTTAACTTCTTCAGTGCCGGTAGCTTTCAGGCCCAGTACCTCAGTGTAAATTTTTGCAGCTTCTTCCAAGGTACCAGCGCAAGCGATACCTACATGGTCAACACAAATAGTTTTGAATGCCATAATAAATTCCTCCTAAAATTGTTTTTTTTGGCGGTTTATTTTAAAACCTTGCCAACAATATCATCAACGACAGAGTACGGCTCAATCTCACGGGATTGCATTTTAACAACCAGGTTGTCAAATTCTTCCGTTTGAATGACGTTCTTGTCGATGTAGCGATTTACATGGTCATTAAGCATAGCGGTAACCTCGTTTTTAATACGAGCTTTACGGATATCGTTTAATTTACCACTCTCAATCAAATATGCCTTGTGAGCCTCAATAGAGTCCACAACAGCCTCTATACCTTCACCCTTGCTGGCAATGGTCCTGTTAATCGGAGGACGCCAGCCAACATGTTCGGGATTTAATTCGAGCATCATCTCAATCTCAATGTTGAGCTTGTCTGTACCTTCACGATCAGCTTTGTTAATCGTGAACAGGTCACCGATTTCAAGTATACCTGCTTTAATAGCCTGGATATCGTCGCCCATGCCAGGAATTACTACTACCATAGTAGTATCTGCGGTCTTTACAATGTCAACCTCAGATTGTCCTACGCCTACGGTTTCAACGATAATTACATCCATGCCGAAAGCATCCATTAATTTAACAGCGTCACCTGCTTTTTGAGACAGGCCGCCAAGACTGCCGCGAGTTGCCATAGAGCGTACGAAAATGCCCTCGTCTGCGGTCAGATCCATCATTCTGATACGGTCGCCTAAAATAGCGCCGCCAGAATACGGGCTAGTGGGGTCAATTGCTACGATACCTACGGTCTTGCCGCGTTTACGGTATTCCTTAGCCAATTTATCAGTCAGAGTACTTTTACCAGCACCCGGAGGGCCGGTGATACCAATTACATAAGCATTACCAGTATGAGGATAAATCTCTGTCATAATTTTGACAGCATCATCGTATTCATTTTCAACAGCAGTGATTGCTTTAGATAATGCAAGACGAGAATGATTTAATAATTTATCTACTATTTCCATAATTCACACCGCCTTGTTTTGGATAGTGAATATTTTATAAGGCAAGCCGGGACAAACCCGGCTTGCTTTAAGGGATAAAATTATTTTACGTTAGCGTTGATGAAATCAACAATTTTGCTGGTCGGGGTGCCCGGAGTGAATACTTCAGCAATGCCAGCAGCTTTCAGGCCAGGGATGTCAGCGTCAGGAATAACGCCGCCGCCGATAACCAGAACGTCGGTCATGCCTTTTTCTTTCAGCAGTTCAACTACTTTCGGGAAAAGGGTGTTGTGAGCGCCGGACAGCAGGGACAGTGCAACAACGTTTACGTCGTCTTGCAGAGCAGCTTCAGCGATTTGTTCCGGAGTCAGACGGATACCGGTGTAGATAACTTCAAAACCAGCGTCGCGCAGAGCACGAGCTACAACTTTAGCACCGCGGTCATGGCCATCCAGACCCGGTTTAGCAACTAAAACTTTAACGTTTGCCATTATAGTTTACCTCCGTATATTGGTTGAGTTTACAAATTAGAGTGCAGTATGAGGTTGGTATTCACCGAATACTTGTCTCATAACGCCACAGATTTCACCTTCGGTTGCATATGCACGAACTGCATCCAGGATGTAAGGCATCAGGTTTACATTTTCGTCTGCGCATGCAACTTTCAGAGCAGCCAGAGTTTCTTCTACTTTAGCGTTGTCACGGCGAGCTTTCAGAGCAGCAATCTTTTCAGCTTGCAGCTTGCCTACAGAACCGTCTACGCGCAGCAGGTTTTTCGGAGCTTCTTCTTCTTGGGTGAATTTGTTAACACCAACGATGATACGGTCGCCTTTTTCGATTTCCATCTGCCATTTGTAAGCAGAGTCTTGGATTTCTTTTTGGATGTAGCCTTTAGCGATAGCTTCAGGAGCGCCACCGATTTCGTCAATTTTCTTAATGTATTCCCAAGCTTCAGCTTCGATCTTATCGGTCAGAGCTTCTACATAGTAGGAGCCGCCCAACGGATCGATGGTGTCAGCCAGACCAGATTCGTAAGCAACGATTTGTTGGGTACGCAGAGCGATGGTTACAGACTCAGTGGTCGGCAGTGCCAAAGCTTCGTCTTTGGAGTTGGTGTGCAGGGATTGAGTACCACCCATTACAGCAGCAGCAGTTTGCAGAGCAACACGAACGATGTTGTTGTTCGGTTGTTGAGCGGTCAGCATGGAGCCAGCGGTTTGGGTATGTACACGCAGCATCATGGATTTAGCTTTCTTAGCGCCAAAACGCTCTTTCATAACTTTGGACCATACACGACGGGAAGCACGGAATTTAGCAACTTCTTCGAGTACGTTGTTATGAGCATTCCAGAAGAAGGACAGACGGCCTGCAAATGCGTCAACGTCCAAACCAGCTTTGATAGCAGCTTCTACATAAGCGATACCATCAGCAATGGTGAATGCGATTTCCTGAGAAGCGGTGGAACCAGCTTCACGGATATGGTAACCGGAAATGGAAATGGTGTTCCACAGCGGTACGTTCTTGGAGCAATATTCAAAAATGTTGGTGATCAAACGCATGGACGGTTTCGGCGGGAAAATGTAAGTGCCGCGAGCAGCATACTCTTTCAGAATATCATTCTGAATGGTACCACGCAGTTTATCAGCGGAAACGCCTTGTTTCTCAGCTACTGCAATGTACATAGCCAGCAGTACGGAAGCAGGAGCGTTGATGGTCATAGAAGTGGATACTTTATCCAGGGAAATTTGGTCGAACAGGATTTCCATGTCAGCCAGGGAGTCGATAGCTACGCCTACTTTACCAACTTCGCCTTCAGCCATCGGATCGGTGGAATCATAACCGATCTGGGTCGGCAGGTCGAATGCGCAGGACAGGCCGGAACCACCGTTAGCCAGCAGGTAACGATAACGTTTGTTGGATTCTTCAGCGGTAGAGAAACCAGCGTACATACGCATGGTCCAGAAACGGCCACGATACATGGTCGGTTGAACACCACGGGTGTAAGGATATTCACCAGGGAAGCCCAGTTTAGTCATGTAGTCAAAGTTTTCACCAAGATCTACCGGGGTGTACAGTCTGTTAGGAACCAAGTTTGCGCGTTCAGGGAATTTTGCCAGTTTAGCTTCAACTTCAGCATGATATTTCTCTAAACCAGCTTTAATGTTTTCAAATGCCATTCTCAAATCCTCCTTAAAATATTTGTGTTTCATATTTCGGATTGGACGGTTCCGAAATGATGGTGAGAGTGTTCCGTCTATGACGGCTATATATGGCAAAGTCTAGGGTGAGACTTCGTCAACTGATTTTATTGGGCAAAGCCTTGGGTGAGGCTTTGTCTGTATATACCTGCCGGCGGGAATCTCACCCACCGGCAAGCACATTACATAGTTTAACCTATTTTGCAAAACTTAACAAGGGGTTTTGCAAACTTTTTTTGAAAATTATTTACCTTCAACCATGCCTTCCATGGAACCGGTTTCAGCAAACATTTTGTAGCAATCGAATGCTTCTGCCAGGATGTGCGGGGTTTGGCTGTTACCGCAAGCTTCGCAAGCGCGTTTGAAGTAATCATACAGCCAAGGTTGATATTTCGGGTTAGCGATTTGATCGATGATGATCGGAGCTTTTTCTTTCGGGCTCAGGCCACGCAGGTCAGCAACGCCACGTTCGGAAACGATAACGTCAACGTCCAGGGTAGCATGGTCGATATGGCTGCAGAACGGAACTACGGAAGAAATCTTGCCGCCTTTTGCCAAGGAGTTGGTGAAGAATACGGTCAGGTAGCCGTTACGAGCGAAGTCGCCGGAACCGCCAACGCCGTTCATCAGCTTGGTGCCGCAAACATGAGTGGAGTTTACGTTACCATAGATATCAACTTCAATAGCAGTGTTCATTGCGATTACGCCGATACGACGAGCAACTTCAGGGCTGTTGGAGATTTCTTGCGGACGGAGCAGCAAGTATTTTTTGTAGTGTTCTACGTTCTCGTAGAATTTCTTTTGGCACTCAGGAGACGGAGTCAGAGCGGTACCGGAAGCAACGCGGAGTTTACCAGCGTCGATCAGGTCGAACATACCATCTTGAATAACCTCAGTGTAAACGGTCAGGTCTTCGAAATCGGAGTTAACCAGACCATTGATAACTGCGTTAGCAACGGAGCCTACGCCGGATTGCAACGGCAGCAGATTTTTCGGCAGACGGCCTTCTTTAACTTCGTTTTTCAGGAAGTTAACGAGGTTAGCGCCCATATGTTTAGCGTCGTCGTCGATTTCGCCCAGCGGACGAACGATGTCAGGACGGTCGCAAGGAACTACTGCAACGATTTTTTCTACTTCGCAAGGAATGTAGGTGGTACCGATGCGGTCTTCCGGAGCGGTGATAGGAATCGGTTGACGATTCGGGGGATCCAGAGGAATATAGGAGTCATGCATGCCTTCCAGGCCTACCGGTTGAGTGGTGTTAACTTCAACGATAACTTTTTTAGCACCAGCTACATAAGAGGAGCTGTTGCCCATGGAAGTGGTCGGAATCAGGCCAACCATGCCATTGCCGAGGTCGTTGATTTTGCAAACTTCAACGATTGCAACATCCGGACCGGTCGGACGGCCAGCCATGTAACCATAGCGAACCATTTGAGCCATGTGAGACAGATGAATATCAGCGTATTTTACTTTACCAGCGTTGATAGCTTTACGCATGGTGCCGTTGGTCTGGTAAGGCAGACGACGGTCAATGATGTCAGCTTCAACCATTGCTTGGTCGATTTCAGGACCAACAGATGCGCCAGTCCAAACGTTAACTTTGAAAGGAGTTTTTTTGCCCTTTTCAGCAAGAGCCAGAGGAACAGCTTTCGGATAGCCAGACGGGGTAAAACCGCTGACACCTAAATTGTCACCATCTTTTACGAATTCTGCAGCAGCTTCAGCGCTCATCACTTTGTCAGCTACTACGTCACAAATGCGATCTTTAATATCGATCATGTTTACCTTCCTCCTTTTAATTAGGACATTGAGTTTTTATAAGGGTGTTACCCCTTTGCATATAACTTATCAGCAATACCTTGCGGCATTACGAATAAGATATTACCGTATATCAAGCTCTTCACAAATATTTCATACTTGACTATATAGTCATTTCGACATATAAGAGAAAACTCCTGCTTATACTATAAATATTTTTTCAAAGGCTTCTTTACTATCTGCTACAATTATAACACATTTTCAGAAAAACTTCACTTTTTTCTGTCAAATTTTTCCTGTCTTTTACATAGCGGGTAAATTGCACTCAACGCTATATATAATACCAATAAAATTGTAACACTGCAAGCTTTTTCTTTACAAATTTACAAAATACCCCCTTCTTTTCAAGGAAAAAAAGGGGGATTTGTATTATCCAGCTAGAACAATTAACGGTTTTGCGCGTGGTAGTGTGTGTGTAATAGACTATGAGCCTTCTCAGAAAGAGGTTTGCCTAACCAAGTATCATAAAGTGTTTTTATTTCCGGGTTTTCGTGCGATTTTCGTAATTCGCTTGTACGGTCGCAATTAAAAATCGCTTCACGGCGTTTTTGCCTGATGGAAGCATCCACAGGAACCGGCTGACCGCCGCCGCCGATGCAGCCGCCCGGGCAGGCCATAACCTCAATAAACTGATAATCCGCGGTACCTGCTTTAATGCGTTCCAGCATCATCTTGGCAGATTTAAGTGTATGTACTACAGCAACCTTCACGGATACGCCTGCTACATCAATAACAGCCTCGCGTGTCTGCTCCATGCCACGTACCTCATTATATTCAAGCTTCGGCAGCTCCTTGCCGGCAACAACCTCGGCCACAGTACGCAAAGCCGCTTCCATAACGCCGCCTGTAGTACCGAAAATAACTGCGGCACCAGTACCGGTTCCCAGCGGAGAATCGAACTCAGCTTCTTCCAGCGCGTTAAAATCAATACCCGCTTCGCGGATCATGCGTCCCAGCTCGCGCGTTGTAATAACTACGTCTACATCACGATAACCGCTGGCGCACATTTCCTCACGTGCAGCCTCTACCTTTTTCGCAGTACAGGGCATTACGGATACACTGACGATCTTCGCAGGATCAATGCCTGCACGTTCCACAAAGTAGGTTTTGGCAACAGCACCGAACATCTGCTGCGGAGACTTGGCAGTAGAAAGATGCGGCAGTAGCTCAGGATATTTCAGCTCAATCATATTTACCCAGCCTGGGCTGCAGGAGGTAATCATCGGCAGCACGCCTCCGTTCTGCAGACGCTGCAGGAACTCATGGCCTTCCTCCATAATAGTCAGGTCGGCAGAGAAGTTTGTATCGAAAACCTTGTCAAAGCCTAAATGGCGCAATGCCGCAACCATTTTACCGGTAACCACCTGACCTGCCGGAATGCCCAGCTCCTCGCCCAAGGCAACACGCACAGACGGAGCAGTCTGTACAACGACAATTTTTTCCGGATTGTTGATTGCTTCCCAAACCTTGTCTGTATCATCTTTTTCCACAATAGCACCTGTCGGGCAGACATCGGCGCACTGGCCGCAGTAGGTGCAGGCACTGTTGAGCAGGTCATGCTCAAAGGCTGTAGAAACCATGGTGTTGAAGCCACGGCCGGCAAAGCTGTAAACACTCATACCCTGCACATCACGGCAGACACGGATGCAGCGGCCGCAGAGAATGCATTTTTCCTGATCGCGTACCAGCGACGGATTGCTGTTATCAATAGTACGCGCCCTTGTTTCGCCACCCTCGAAGCGCAGCTTACGCACGCCTAAGTCAGCAGCGATTTTCTGCAGCTCGCAGTCACCGTTCTTTTGGCAGCACAGGCAGTCCTTCGGGTGATTGGTCAAAAGCAGCTCCAGTACTGTTTTACGCGCTTCGCGTACCTTGGAGGTATTAGTTTTTACTACCATACCCTCGCTTACAGGATATACGCAGGAAGCAACCAGAGTACGCGCACCGCTGGCCTCTACCATACACAGGCGGCAGGCACCCTCCGGACGCAGGTCCGGATGATAGCACAGTGTAGGAATATAAATACCTGCGTTGCGTGCAGCCTCCAGTACACTGGAACCCGCCGGGGCCTGAATCTGTTTTCCATCAATTGTTAAATTAACCATCTGCATCTTCAGTCCCCTCCTTATGCCTTGCTGATTGCCTTAAACGGACACGCCGTCATGCAGGCACCGCATTTAATGCATTTATTCTGATCAATAACATGTTTTGTTTTCGGTGAACCGCTGATAGCCTGTACCGGGCACTGACGTGCACACAGACCGCAGCCGCGGCAGGCATCACTGATTTCGTAATGCAGCATCTTTTCACAAACACCTGCGGGACAGCGCTTTTCTTTGATATGCGCCTCGTATTCATCTCTGAAGTATTTCAGAGTACTCAATACAGGGTTAGGGGCAGTTTGTCCCAAGCCGCACAAAGCTGTTTCCTTGATATTCTTGGCCAGGTTTTCCAGCAGCTCGATATCGCCCTCGCGTCCCTGTCCTTCCGTAATACGGGTAAGAATTTCCAGCATACGCTTCGTGCCTTCGCGGCAGGGAGTACATTTGCCGCAGGATTCCGATTGCGTAAAGTTCAGGAAGAACTTGGCAACGTCAACCATGCAGGTATCCTCATCCATAACAACCAGACCGCCGCTGCCCATCATAGCGCCGGCAGCAATCAAGGAATCGTAATCTACCGGCAAATCCAGCATGCTTTCTGGCAGACAGCCGCCGGACGGACCGCCGATCTGTACAGCCTTAAACTTTTTGCCGTTGGTAATACCGCCGCCGATATCGTAGATAATCTCGCGCATGGTAATACCCATCGGCACCTCTGCCAGACCGGTATTATTGATTTTGCCTGTCAACGCAAAAACCTTGGTGCCCTTGGATTTTTCGGTACCCAGCCGGCAGTACCAATCTGCGCCGTTAACTATAATCTGCGCAACATTGGCAAAGGTTTCTACGTTGTTGATATTAGTCGGCTTGCCCCACAGGCCGCTGACCGCTGGGAATGGTGGACGTGGACGCGGCATACCGCGCTTGCCTTCAATAGAAGCCATCAGTGCAGTTTCTTCGCCGCAAACGAAGGCACCGGCACCCTCTTTAATATGAATAGTAAAGCTGAAATCACTTTCAAAAATATGCTCGCCTAACAGGCCCATTTCTTCAGCCTGAGCAATGGCGGTACGCAAGCGTTTGATAGCCAGCGGATATTCCGCACGTACATAGATATAGCCTTCATCCGCACCCATAGCATAGCCGCAGATAGCCATGCCTTCCAATACACGGTGCGGGTCACCCTCCAGAACGCTGCGGTCCATAAATGCGCCAGGGTCACCCTCGTCCGCATTACAGATAACATACTTTTTATCGCTCTCGGAGTTTTTGGCAAACTGCCATTTCATACCGGTCGGGAATCCGGCACCGCCGC
>ERZ780125.593-NODE-593-length-11234-cov-2.97952_pt1 | contig 11234 bp, 13 predicted proteins | sample MGYA00433082_ERZ780125 | MGnify/ENA primary metagenome ERZ780125 (study PRJEB29588, sample SAMEA1970465) | human gut metagenome | biome: human gut; feature: human-associated habitat; material: faeces | place: Denmark | collected 2008/2010 ... | reverse complement strand
ACTTTGGCACGGTTTTTGTTATGGCTCACATTTAACATCTTTTGCACAAGTTTGGCACGGTTTTTGTTATGCGTGTGCGCCCGTGAAATTGTTTCACGTGGAACACTGCCACACCGATGAACGAAATAAAATGTTTCACGTGGAACACAACACCAAAAGTTAAGAAAGGTTAAAACGAAAATAATTTGTGCGCTTATGCTTGTATGTTATAAAAATGTTGTATCTTTGCAACAAGTTAAACAATTAAATACATTGAGTTATGACAAACGAAAGATTTACATTAAATGCGAAAGTATTAAATCAGTTACAAGAAACTTTGCTTACAAGCAAAAAACACGTTGAGTTTTTGGCGGCAAATGCGCCCGAAATTCGTACCAATTTACAAAGCATTGCCGAAACATTGGAAACGGTTGTTAGCGTGTTGGAAAATCAAATATATTTCAATCGTGATAACGCCGCAATCGTTGAAAAGTTAAACGGCAAATTTGAGTTAGAAAATTCTTGCAAAAATCAAGCATACGACTTTATACTAACTGAAAGGCTGCTAAACCGTTTCAAACTCTTTTGTTCGTGTTATCCCGTAAGCACATACGACAAAAAAAACGGGTTGTGATATTATCAGCAAGTAAGGCACAAAGAAAAGGCGGTAACAATCAAGTTGCCGCCTTTCTTTTTATCCTGCCTTGCAGTTACTCAATATATACGCCGTCAGACAAAGCCGCATATATCATTTCTTGTTCTTCTGTCAGCATTTCGGCGGTGTGGATAGGTGTTACATCATCGAACACATTAAACCCTCTGAAATCGCCTAAAATGCCCGTTTGTCTGTCATTGTTTCGCCCGTTGCTTGCGCTCTCGTACCACTTGCAGTAAATGTAAGGTTCTAAGCCGTAATATAACATTTCGTTCCAATCATCGCCGCCCACGGTTTTAACTTGGGTACTTGGTGAAAGGTATATTATTTCGCTGCTTGGTTCGGTTTCCTCAACTTGAAATACAACGCCATTGCAGGACAAAAGCGCAACCCCGTTGCCCGTTACCACGTTTATAACGTACTGCAAAGCTATCGTTTTGCCTGCATAATCATTATTGAGGTTTACAAAGCCTGCAAACGGCAAAAAGATTTGTATTTCGCTTTCGTAGTCGGTGTTGTCCTCATTGTGCGCTGGTACTACCGCCGTGCCGAAATCAAGCGTTATTTTGTCTTGCGCTGGCTGGTGGCAAGATACGCCCGTGTTGTAGTTGCCGCATCGTATTACATCGGTGCTGTTTGCGCCTATGTTGGTGTAAATACGGCGTATCTTGTTCACGTATGCGCCCAAATCTATGTTTTCGTATATGGGTGTGCCCGTGCTTGGGTCTGTGCCCGTTTCCTTGAAAAACCGTTTGCCGCTAAACTCTGCCAACTCGTCAAGCGTTACCAAATACACGTTTATTGCGCCGTACTGCTCGCCGACTACCGCCACGGGAAACGCATCAGCATTTACGGCAAAGTTGCTTAAATCAGCGTCCAAAACCTTTGTACCCGTTGCCGTCTGTTTATCCTCTGAAACGGTCAAATACATATATTGATAGTACCCGTTTTCGTCCTGCCACGTTAATGTAGGTTTTTCCGTTTCATCATCGGGGTGAAATTCGGTGTTCGGGTTCGCCTTGATATTTATGTTTAGCGTTTCACCAAATTGCAGCCAATCGGGTAACGGTGGGTCGGCATAACAATTTGTAAGGTTTGCCGTAATGTGCGCAACATCTACAAACTCGCCCGTAAGTGTTACGGGTTCGGTCGGGTCTAAATCGGTTATTGTTACTTTTGCAAGGCTGTAATAACTCAAAACCTCGACTTGCATATCTACCGTTTTTTGTTGCCCGTCCGTGCTTTTGTAGCTTGCTTTCGGGTCTATAAAACGGTATCTTGGCGAATGATTACTTTCAACGGTTATCGTGGCTACATCGCCGTCATACGTATGTTCTTCTTTTAGCGTGTTGGTTATGTTGTTCACCACGGTTATTTCGGGCGTTCCCTCGCTGGCGGTTGTGCCCGTAAGCGTTACGCCGTCATTGACTTCGATCGCATCGCTTTCCCACGTTGCAGTTTTCCCGTCCTCTGTTATCGTCATTTCGGCGGTTTCGGGGTAGCCGTAACCGCCCGTGTAACCGACTTGTGCGCTGGTTATCTTAAAACCCTCATTTGCGTTTACCGTTACCCGTGCTTGCCACGTTCCCAACTTTTCGCCCGTTGCGGTTGTGTTGGGTATTTCGTTTGTCACATCTAACTCATTATCTAAACGGGTGTTGCCCGTAACCTCGAAAGCCGTGTTTGCGTCCGTGTTATACACATACGCCCACACTTCCAAATTATAAGAGTTTCGGGGTGTCAAAACAAGCGTTTGCGGTTGTCCGCTGGTATCGTTATACTTGGCTGTAATATCGCCGTCAAACTTGTAACCCTTTTCGGCGTTTAGCTTCAAATACCAATAATCGCCGTAACCGCTATCACCTTGCCACTTGCTGTTATCCGTGCTATGTGGTACTTTGTTTGTTACTGCCATATCCTTTTAATTTTCAGTTCCTTTTAATGTTACCATAATAATGCCGCCCGTGTCATTGAGTAAGCCCGTATTTGCAAACGGCACTTTCTCGAAATTCGGGGTGCGCTTGTAAACCGTATCACGGTTTGAAATATACGGGTCGGGGTTGTCGCTTTCAGATACACGCCCCGTTGCCGCCAAAATTTCGCTTTCGTAGGTTTTAAGCACATCCACACGCAACGAAAGTTCGTAGGCGTTGTTTCCCTCAAAACTTACCCTTTCCACGAAATAATACCGCCCCAAATCGGGAATATAACAATAATTGAAAGTCGGGCGTGGCTGCTTTCGTAGTGTTACGGTCGGGCGCAACACATCAAAAGTTTGCCGCAAATCTCCCTCAATCGCCGTAAACGTGCCTAACTGCTTGTTTACCGTGTTCGGGTGTCCGTTGTATGAATAAAAGTTTATCGTTGTCATATCTGCAAAGAAAAAAGGCGGTGCGGTGCGCTTTCACCTGCACCCACACCGCCCAAAGTTAAACAATCTAATACCTATTGAGTTACGCAATAAAGAATACTACAAAGTTTTCGTTTGTATCGTTGAAATACCCCGCATCAAACTTGTAATAGTTGTTGAAAAACTCGGCTTTCGCATTGTAGTTGGTTGTTACCCGTCTGTCAAGATTACAAACGCCCAACGCATCACGGTCGAACATTACGCCCAACACGCCCGAAATTTTAACGGCTTTGCCGCCGCTTTCCTTGATATTAATGTTTCCCGTGCTGTCAAACTCGTAGTTTTTTCCGCTGCCCTGCCAAAAAGGTACGGTTTCGGCTTTCGGCAAAAGCACATCACCACGGTTAAACGTGTCGGAATAAAGATAGGTTTGCGCTGCCTTTGCAAAGTCGGACAAAAGTACAACGTGTAACATATCTTTCGGCGTAAATCTTTCCTTGCCGCCAACATTGAACACGGTCGAAATGCTTTGCAGGCGGTCGGCATACGTACCCATTACGTAAGACGCAAAGCGTATGAAATCGGGGTCGGTTATCGCCTTTGCAGCGGTTAATTTCGTGCTTGAGTCCTTCTTGTCGTTGTACAACTTCAAAAGGTTCACACATCTTGCAGTGCTTGCGCTTGCAAGGTTTGCCTCTGCCATATCACCTGCCGTTGCTCCAAACGCTTTCGCATCAGCTAAAACGGTTTCCGTAATCATATTGTTAATTGTGCGCATAATCAAAGCGTCTGCCTTGATAGTCATACTCTTTTCAACGGCTGCATAAATCATCGAAATAAAGCCGTTAAGTTGTGCGGCGTTGCTGAAACTTTCCTTAACCTGCCTTTCGGTGATTGATACGGGCACTTCAAAAGTAACCTTTGAGTTGAAAAATTTGGCGGTTGCGGCCGGTTTGTGGAAAACATCTTGGTCATAAGTATGTCCGTCCTGCAAGTTCCACGTGTCGTTTTCCTCGGCTTCGGGAACATCGGCACTTATTTTTTCCAACACGCTGCCAAACTCCCACGCATCCATAAGTACGGACGGCACTTTGCCCGCATATGGTCGGTTTACGAAAATCACCTTGCCGATATGATTTACAAGTGATTTTACGTAATTGTCAACTGCATTTTGGTTAAACACTTCCGTGCCTAAATCCACAATGCCCGTTAAATCATCCTGCACAATGTCAGTTTTGCCCAAAACTTCTTTTGATACGCTGTTAATAAGCGTGTGAATCTGTTTTACTTCCATATTGCTAAAAATTAAATTAGTTATTCGTAAATACTCGTTGTTAATTCTCTTACAAGTGCAAAGATAATGTTTTTTCTCCAATTATCACGCCTTAACTGCAATTCTTTTGCAATTTCACTTGAAATTGATTTGCTTGCGCCCGTTCCTTTGCTGGTTTCGGTTGTTTGGCGTTCCTCTGTGCGGTTTCTCTCATCGTTTGCGGTCTTTCGGTCGCTGTCTGAAAAATCGGTGTCGTTGAACGCCTTGTTTGCGCCCGTTTCGGTGTTGTCGGTGCTTTCCTGCAAAGTTACGGTTTCCGTCCGTTCAACTTGCCCCGTTACGGGTGTCAGTACATCGTAATCGGCTAACATCGCCGCCGCTTCACGTTCCCAACCTTGCACGTTTACCGCAATCACCGCCGAAACAACATCGCTTGCGTTGTCGCTGGTTATGCTGCTTACAACGGTTTTGCCGCCGTACATCAGTAAGGCGTAAGCGTCTAACTTGGTCGGGTCGGTATCGCCGAAAATTGCGGCGTACTCTGTCGGATATTCGGTCTTGAAAACCGTTGCGAATATCCCGTTACCCTTTGTAAATAGTTCGCTGTATTTCATTGTTTATCGTCTTTGTTTTCTTCGTTTTCTTCTGTTTCTTCTGTTTCCTCTGTTTCGGTATCGTTACCGTCCGTTTCCGTTTCCGTTTCTTTCGTTTCTTCTGTTTCCTCTGTTTCGGTATCGTTCCCGTCTGTTTCCGTTCCGTTTCCGTCTGTTTCGGTTGTTTCCTCTGTCGGGTCGGGTTCGTCTGTCGGGTCGGGGTTTTCCTTTGCCGTTTCCAAATCAGCCGCCAAAGCGTTGTAATTATCCCTTTCCAAACCCCAACTTGAAGCAAGTTTAACCGAAATTTCGGTATCGAACATTTCGTTAATTTTCTCAACTGCATTTTGTCTTTCTTTTAGCATATTATCCACATACGGCAAAAGTACGTCCACATTCATACTTACCTCGCCCAAATTAAGGCGTTCACGCTTCATATTATAATTTGCGTTTAACCCCAATTCGTTGTACATACTCGCTTTGTAGTATTGTATCAGTTCAATAAGTTGTGTAATATACACGCTGTTTGTGGTCGGGGCTGTCTGCATATTTACGCCTTTGAAAAAAGCGTTTTCCCCGATAATTGAAAATTCGCCGTCCTGTATCTTGCGCAAAAACTCATCGGCACTTTGTTTTGTCTTGTCATCGCTGGCACTTATAAGCATAGTGATACGGGTCAAAATGCTTGCCGTGTTCAACGAAATAAGCCCGTCAGTATGCAAAACGGCATACCGCCCAATAAGCGGCAAAAGGCTTTCGCCGTTGCTGTCATTCTCAATCAAAACCCCGTCTTTCTGTATATCGTAGGTTTTGTTTAACTTTAATGCAGGGTTCGCCACGGTGTAAAGCGTTGCCCGTCCGTAAACATCGGGTTCGCCGCCTTTGCCGCCCGAAAGCGCATACAAAACCCCGTCCACGCTGGTAACAAAGGCGTTGCCCGTTGTCTGCAAAAGCCGTTCCAATTCCTTTTGCGGTATGCTGCCGGGCAAACCCTCATACTCAAACATACTTTGAGTTTTCGCCAACGTGTTCGCAATAAATTCGGTTACGGCGGTGTCTTTGTCCCTTACTTGTTGCTGGTACAACTTGTAAATGTTATCTTTCCTTTTCATCTGTCAAAACTTTAATAAGCGTTGTTAATTCGGCTAACACTTTCGTATTTTCCGCAATCGTATCTTTTAGGTGTTCCGTTTCTTCTTGGTGCGCCTGCCTTTGTTTCACCATATACCAAAACAATGCGCCACACATCACAATCGGAAAACCCAAACTTGAAATGATTTGAATAATAGTATTTGCGTCCATATCAATAAATTTTTAGTTCCTATTGCAAAGGTAGTTATTTATTTCGTAAAACGTGCGGTTCGGCACGAAATTTGCACCAAACCGCCGTTATTTTCATTTAAGCGAAACAATGTTTGTCTTTGCGCTTGTAATTAAATAATTGCGTACTATTTCGCCGACTTCGTTGTCTTGGTAGAAAACTTTGTCTATTGCGAAAAACCGTGCGACTTGTTGTTCCACGTAACTTGCCGTGCTTAACAACTTGCGTTTGTAGTTCGGTTTGCCGTTCATTTCCAGCGAATAAATAAGGCTGTTTTCCTCATCTTTTATCGGGGTTGTCTTTGCGTGTATGTACGTGAAACATTCGTTGCCTACTTGTATAATGTTCCCTTGCAAAACAACATCGTTAAACTTGATATAATACACAAACAACACATCTTGCGGCTTGTACTTGCACGGCAAATGCGGATATACTGCAAGTTCCCACTTACCGCCCGTAATCATCTGCAAGTTTTGATTATCGAAACAAAAATACTTGTTGCTGGCTTTGTGTTGTACTATCGTGCTGCAATACTCAACCGCCACTATTGCACCGTGTTCGCCAAAGCGGTATATATCTATCGTTCCCTGCTCCATAAACGGCACTTGCTTCAAACCCATTTCCGTAAAGTACGGGCAAAACTTGTTTACGGTGTTCCCCAGCATAAAAACCTTAACATCGTTGCGCTGGCGTATTATCGTACTCAAAAGGTTCATAAACAACATAAACTCATCGGGCAAATAATACCGCCGTGTCAAAAACTCATCAAAGACTATCGTTGTAACATTCGGATAACTGCTGCTTTTTTCGTGTTCCTGCTCGGACAAACAAAACCCGTAACAAAACGGGGTCGGGTCGGGTGTCCGCTTGTTTTTCTCTGCATCGTAGTAAGATAAAAACCATTTGTTCGACATATAGAACACTTCGTTAAATTTGCCCTCTGTCAGTTCCTCAATAAGCCCGTTTGCCACGTGGTTTGCAAACAGACTTTCGGCACGTTTGCCCCGTAAGTCCTCACGCCAACGGCGTATATACGCCATTTGCTTGCCCGTCTTGATATAGTTTTCCAAACCATATTTTAAGGCGGCATAAGTCTTGCCGTTTGACCGTTCGCCAAATATAACATTATAGTCGGCGTTCTTGCTTAAAATCGCTTTCAAGTCGTAAAATTTCGGCTTGTCTGTCTTTGTCTTTCTTGTTGTCATACTCTTATTATTTTAGTCCTTAAATTTAATTCCACGCAAATAATTTATGTACATAACCGAAAGGGAAAGGCTGTATCCGGTCGGCTCTAAATGTACGCCCGTGCGTTCGTTGTAATGCGCCGTGCTGCCTTTGTAGTCGGTTATTTCGCCTTGTATCTCGTAGTCTATGTAAGTATGTATGTTCTTGCCCGTTGCTTGCGGCGGTATATCCAGATAATTAGTGAAAGCGTCAAATATACCGTTTGCCCCGTACTTTTCAATAAGGTAGGGAATTGCGGCTTTTTTGTTCACGCCCGAAACGGTTAAACTGAAATCGTATGCCCGTCCACCTGCTTTTAGTGCGTTCGGTTCTTGCACCATATACCGTTTAGCTCCCAGCGTCTTAAACCGTGTATATGTGCCTTCAAAGTCCCACACGCCCAAAGTCTTTGTTATGCCTTTTATCGTTTGCGGCTCGCAAAGCGAAAACGGCAAACCGTGGTACTTGCAGGCGGCACGCAATTTCATTTGCACCTGCATATTATAAGCCTTGAAATATGCTTCGTGCGCCTTGCCGTTCATTATTTTAATGCTATCGGTGTCGCTGTATATGTAATCGTCTTTTGCTTCGTGTATGCCCGTGAAAAGGTTGCGCCGTGCGTATGCGGTTACGAAAATGCCCCACGGGTAAAACAAGAAACGGTTTTTGCTGGTGTTGTACTTGTATAAAAGTTCTTGTTTTTGTTCGGCTGTCATTGAGTTAATATCCCATTCGCCGTTATATGTAAACTCATCACGCAAAGGGTTGGTAACACTCATACCGTAACAACTGTTTAACATTTCCTTGCTGTTTAGATATTCCACTTCTTTGCCCTCAACGCCTTTTAATTTCGTCTTGCTTTCGTACAAATGTAGTATTGATTTTACAAACGGGGTCGGCAAATACTCTTTCTTGTAACAATACATTTCACCCACACGCATACTTTCCCACGTGTAAAAGTTTTTGATTATATTAAAATCTACATCGGTTATTGTCAGCGCAATTTTTGAAGCCGCCACAATGCGCCCGTTATTCTCGCACGGGTTTTCTTTCACAAAACATTTGCTTGCGCTTATCGGGTTGTCTTGCGTTTCGCTGGCAAATATGTTGGTAAACTCAATATCGAACACGCAACAATACTTTGATATTAAAAACTCAAATTGCGCCATACTCTTAACCGTGATTTCAACGCCTTGCGACATCGGGTATTTTTCCGCTATCATTACATACGGGTAACTGCTTGTAAAGTCGTAACTATCCACGTTATACATTATTTCGTCTGTATATTCGGCGTTGGCGTGTGTAAAACCGCCTGCAAACGCACGTTGCAGCATATTAAATTCATTCATACCCGTAATTTGTAGTTCCTGCATCAAGTTTACGTAATCCCAATTTGGTACGGTCTTTCCTGCATCGCTTTTTTCACGCAAACAATGCGCACGGCAATACTTGCGCACAAACCCCGTCTTTGTTATCGGTATGTGCGTTATCCCTTTGCTTTCCTCGATACGTTCTTGTATGTAGCACATCACTACTTTAATATCGTTTATGCAATAATGTATTTCCACATCAGTCAGCGGCGTTTCGCTGTGCCTTATTTGCTGGTAGTCCAAATCGCCCACGGCTTTTGCACACTTGTATTTCATAAGTTGTTCGCCCAACTTTGCAAGCGAATAACCCGAAAGCAAGTAACTGCATCTAAACTCAATGTTGCCCGTTGTTATCGCATAAATCGGTTTGCGCAAATCAATACTGAAAACCCGTTGCCACTCAAACCACTTGCGCAAAAACTGAAATTCGTATGAAAGGTTATGCACATACACAATAAGGCGTAATTTGTCATTCAGTTGCAAAACCTCGCTTACGGTCTGCATCATCGTAACAAATTCGCCCCACGTGCGCCCCATTATTGTATATCCGTTTATGCCAAACTGCCAAACGTACATTATTGCGGCTTTCTCTAATTTCGCCTTGCGTCCGTTGCTGTCCTGCATACGCTGCACTTGCTCGTATGTGTACGCCCGTCCGTCCGTATCACGGTAAAAACTTGTTGTTTCAATATCAAAGGCGCACGGGATATTGTAAAACCTTTCGCCCTTGCTGTTTCCGATAATGTTTTTTTCGTTTACGGCACGTTGCAACACGCTTGCAATTTCGGTCGGGCTGTTTATTCTTTCTTGTAACTCAAAAGGTATTTTTTTCATAAGCCAAATTTGCCAAAGTTGCTCAAAATGCGCTCTATATCGTTTTGCGTATCCTCCATTTGGTCGGCTACCTCATTTGCTTGCCGCTCTATCTCTGCATCAATCGCCCGTGATATGCTTTGCGCTTCACTCTCAATTTGTGTGCTTATATCGCTTGCGCTTTGTTCCATTTCGCCCGTGAAATCCTTGTACCTCATCAAATACCGTTCCACGAAATCACTATCGGAAACGCTGTTTAACTTGCCCTGCAAGTTCCTTGCCATAAGGTTGTACTCATCGGGCGTTAAATCGTACATACGTTGCAGGTGTTGCCCGTACTGCCTTGCACCTTGCGCCGTACTGGTTGGCTGGCGTAAAAACGAAATCGCCTTGCCGTACTCAATTTTTAGGGTGTTCCAATCGCCTTTCATTGAAAACTTTGTGAAGCCTTTTATATCGCCTTTGTTTAACGCTTGCACGGCTGGCGAAAGTTGTCCGCTTTGCTCTATATTCTGAATACGGCGGTTTGCCATTTGAAAAACCCTTGCAACCTCTTTTCGATATTCGGGGCTGCTTTCCACGGCTTGCAATATCTCTTTTTTGATTTTCGCCCGTTGGGTTGCTCCAAATACCGACTTTGTAAATTTAATCTTGAAACCTAACTCTGCCATAACGCTGTTATATTAAATAGGGGTTACAAACATTGCAACCCCTACAAAGTTAAACATAACTTTTCAAACTCTTACAAGTCCACAAACGAAATAGAATAACACTTCTTGCCGTGGCTCTCGTACTCGTAAATCGTGTACCCGACTTTGCCGTCTTTGATAGTTTGTACTGCCTCATCATCGGCAAGTATTTCACGCACCGTTTCGGCGGTGTGGCTTGGTAGGTTCACCAACCGTTTGTTTTCCTCATCAATAATTACGGGGCTGTCGCCTAATTGTGATTTGCGGACATAAAGCCCATTGATTTTGTGTACCACATCTTTGCCGCCCTCATTTTGTGAGTTGAAAATATCGGCTAACTTGGTGTACTGAAAATCGGTTGTGTCAATACCGAAAGTTGTCTTGTTAAATTTACTTGCAAAACTTTTCATTGTAGTAATCTTTTAATTGTTAAACTTATTGTTAATTATTCGGCTGTCTGTCCTTGCGGTTCGCCGTCAAACGGCAAATTCGGTTCGGGGTTTGCTTGCGGCTTCAAGTCCATAAGCCACGCACGAAAGCGGTTTATTTTCATAACCGCACGTTGGTTGCGGCAAACTTCATTACACGCCATAAGGCTACCCAACGCCGACAAAGCGGCAAACGAAAATTCGTCAAATGCGTTTCTTTTTTCTTCCATTGTAGTAAACTTTAATTGTTAAACATAGACTTCTTAAATTTCAACGTACCGTTGTGTTTGACTACCGTTGTATCGGTTGTTACTATCGTAGCCTTGCCCCGTACCGTTGTACCCTTTGAAGCGGTGCAACCCTGCAAGATTGCAGATAAAAACAACATCGCCCCACATACGGCGAAAATCATAACACACATTGCAACTTCTTTAATTGCTTCTTTCGGTTGCTCTCTGAAATGTTGTAGTAACTCTTTCATATTTTCAAATCGTTTAATTGAACACTGCAAAGATACAACATTTTTATAACATACAAGC
>ERZ780125.589-NODE-589-length-11340-cov-2.11086_pt1 | contig 11340 bp, 9 predicted proteins | sample MGYA00433082_ERZ780125 | MGnify/ENA primary metagenome ERZ780125 (study PRJEB29588, sample SAMEA1970465) | human gut metagenome | biome: human gut; feature: human-associated habitat; material: faeces | place: Denmark | collected 2008/2010 ... | reverse complement strand
GGTGGCATCGCCTAGCGATGACGGAGAGGGGCGCGCTCAGCATAGCGAATACCAACCCCTCTCAGTCACCCTGCGGGTGACAGCTCCCCCCAAGGGGAGCCTCTATCTTCTGTTATTGTTGATAAATCTCAACAATTTCCAACTTACATATAAACGCATTAACATTAGGGAGGTTATTACAAAAAATGGCAAGATTATTTGGTACTGATGGTGTTCGCGGTGTAGCGAACGTAGAGCTTACTCCGGAGCTTGCCTTTAAGCTGGGCTATGCTGCCGCAAAATACTTTGGCCGCGAGGTTTCCTGCCCGAAAATTATTATCGGCAGAGATACACGCCGCAGCGGACAAATGCTGGAAAGTGCTTTGGCAGCAGGCATCTGCAGCGCTGGCGGCAATGCACATCTTCTGGGCGTTATGCCTACTCCGGCAGTTTCCTTTCTGACCAGTGAGGTTAAGGCTAACGCCGGTGTAGTAATTTCTGCTTCTCACAATCCGTTTGAAGACAACGGCATCAAATTCTTCTCTCAGACAGGTTACAAGCTGCCTGACGCAGTAGAGGACGAAATTGCAGCTATCGTTGCTACACCGATTGATTACACTCAGGCAGTAAGCGGCAGCAGCGTAGGCCAGATTATTCATGAAAAGGATTTGTCCGCACTGTATATTAAGCACATTCTGAGTACTGCTTATGCTAAGCTGAATGGTCTGAAGATTGTTATGGACTGCTCCAACGGTGCCAACAGCGAAATCGCACCGGTTATCCTGCGCAGTCTCGGTGCTGAGGTTGTGGCAATTTTCAACGAGCCTAACGGCATCAACATCAACAACGGCTGCGGCTCCACTCATCTGGAGGCTTTGCAGAAGAAGGTTGTCGAGGTTGGCGCTCATGTAGGTATCGCCAATGACGGCGACGCCGACCGCTGCCTGGTAGTTGACGAAAACGGCGAGGCTATGGATGGCGATCAGATTATGCTGATTTGCGCTCTGGAGCTGATGAAGCGCAACAAGCTGCATGATAATATGCTGGTAACCACTGTTATGAGTAACGTTGGCCTGCATCAGGCTATGAAGGCTCATGGTGGCAAGACTGTCAAAACCGCTGTAGGTGACCGCTATGTACTGGAAGAAATGCTCAAGCACAATTATTCTATCGGCGGCGAGCAATCCGGTCATATCATTTTCTCCGAATTCGCTAAAACCGGCGACGGCATTCTGACTGCTGTACAGCTGTTGTGCGCAATGGTTCGCAACAACAAGCCTTTGTCCGAGATGGGCGCCGTAATGACTAAATTCCCGCAGATTCTGCTGAATGTACGCGTGAAGAATAAAAATGGCTGGGAAGAAAAGGCTGCTATTCAGGAAGTAATCAAAAAATACCAGGATGAGCTGGGCGAAAACGGCCAGATTCTGGTACGTGCTTCCGGCACTGAGCCTTTAATCCGTATTATGGCCGAAGGACCGAAGCAGGAGCGTCTGGAACAGATTGCCAACGCTATTGCCGACGTTGTAACCAAGGAGCTGGCATAAGCAGGACTTTGCGAAATGAAACTTAAAAGCAGACCATTACATCATTTTCGGATGCAATGGTCTGCTTTTGTATTTTGCATATTTTCTTTTTGACGAACATATGTTAAAATATATTTGTGCTACAAGAATACGGTAGGCGGTTGCCCTCTACGGAGGGTTTGCGGCCCTCGATTTGCCGACATCTATATTTTTATAGAAATCTACAAGGAAGAGGGTGGTACTGATGAATATACTGGAAGTTCTTGCATTGCTTGGTTTTGGGCTTGGATGCATTAAATTTGGTTATGAACTCGGTAAAAACGCAAAAAAATAACCGCCCAGCTCCTACACTAGCGGTTATTTTTAACAGTTAATTTGAAGGGCAACCGTCTATCGGTAGCACTCTTTCTATTTCTATGATAGCATAAAGTAAAGCGTTTGACAACCGTTCTGATTAAATTCACAAATCCCTCACGTCTTATACTATTACTCATCAAAACTCTTGATTACGGAATAAATTATACAACCAACAACAATCAGTCCGATACCTGCTAATGCGAGGAAAGGTGCCGCAGGGAGCAAGAAGGCCATACCGCCAATCATTATTAAAATTTTGTTGTCTGGCATAAGAAGCCACCTCACAGTTCTTCACATCGTTATCTTACGGGATTTTCTCTTAAAGTTTTATGCAAGCGTTCTGCCCCTTTACCGAAGCAGTAATAGCTAAATCCTGCACTAACCACTCCTCCAATCCATGGAGCTGATTTAGCAGGAATTTTACTCAAAGCATCTTTTGTTACTTTAATTCCAACTTGTTTGCAAACTCGTTGTAGCAAGGGATACCAAGCAGTTTTTGTCAAAGCTTCTCTCAAAATATCTTTCCCTACCTTGCCGGCAAGCGACTTAGATATTTCAGCAATAACTTTATTTACACCACTGACTCCATACATTACACCAATGAACAACAAAATTATTTTTTGAGTTTTTTCGTCCATACTTCCTTCAATAGAACGAATTTCCGGATAGCCATAAATATAGGCTAATTTCTGAGATATTCTCAGGACATGAGCCATATACTGTGCCAAATCAGCCGGGATTCCTACAAAACTGCCACTACCAGTAGCAAAAGACAAAGCAGAAACTTTCTTCTTCTCGTAATTAATGCACTCTCTTGCAATTTCATACAAAACACTTTCATTTACTCCAGCTCTAATAGGGCTAGTCTGCACAATCCGTGCTACTATTTCACGATCAAATCTGCTAGAAAAATATTTTTGAAGAAATTCTTCTCTCTCAATCTTTACGCCAGGCAACTCTACTGCCACTGCCAATGCTTTGTTAAAATCTAAATGAACTCTATTACTCATTTAAACTCCTCCATTCCGTCTATAAATCTATTAAGAAGATAAAGCTTTACTTCACTATACCTCTCTGTACCCCCTGTCAAGCAAATGTCCTTTTTATCTTCGCAAAATGTACAGTTACTTTTTAACACTGTTATTTTTGCTCACTTTATCTTTCCTTGCTTATATGTTACACTATAAGCAGCACTTTTTGGTTTCTTTGCAAGAAACTTTCGGGAGGTCTGCACTATGACGAACGAAAAACGCGTAATAGAAAATTTAAGAGAAAACTATCAAGAAATAATATCCAACTATGTCATTACAGCCTATGCTGCATCTCGTCATGCTTCAGTCAGCGCCGGCATGGTATGCACGCCACCCCTGTCGTCATTGAGCAATATTAAAAATATCGTCAAAAGCTTTTCTAACACCTGCGACATTTATCCTTCCATCATCAAATACTGCGAGGAAAAAGATATCGCAGAAAACGAACTCTATAAAAAAGCGCACGTCTCTAAAACTGTTTTTTCCAAAATTCGCAGTATGAAGGACACCGGCTACAAGCCTAGCAAAAGTACGATTCTCTGCTTATGCCTGGCTTTGGAGCTGAATAACAAAGAGACAGAAGAAATGCTCAACATCGCAGGCTACTCTTTATCTGGCGACATCATTGCCGACAAAATTGTCAGCTACTGCATAAGTAAGCGATATTACGACGTTTATGACATCGAAAATCTTATTCTGGAAAAAACAGGTGGAGCATATTTGTACTCCTGACAAAACAATTATACAACAACAGCTATACCAAAAGAGAACGCCCAACTATTACCAAACAGTAATAGTTGGGCGTTTGTACGCTATGTGCTCTGTTTTTGAGCAGAGAAACTTTCACAGCTTGTTCGTTTTTGTGCTAAAATATTTTTATGGTGCTTCCATAACGGTAGGCGGTTGTCCCTCTGGCAGCAAGATTCTGTATTACTGCAAATCTAATGGCAAGAGGGGGTGAGACCAATGATGACTTTAGATAATCTTATCTCTGTTCTCGGCTTATGTCTGACTTCAGTAGCTCTAGGATTCGCTCTAGGTTATGCGCTAGGTCAAATTCACGCAAAAAAATAACCGCCCAGTCTGCAAAACAAGCGGTTATTTTTTATAACTAAATGTTCAAGGACAACCGTCTATCGGCGGCACCTTTTCTACTTCTATGATAGCACAAAGTAAAGCGTTTGACAACCGTTCTTATTAAATTCACAAATCCATCATGTCTTATACTATTACTTAAACTTTCCACATAAAAAAGCTGTTTTTAGCTGCTCAAACCCTTATCACATCTAGAACTTACGAATATAAAAAACAAAATTCAATTGTCTAAGATGGGATTATACTATATGAAACGCCTGCAGACAAGCATCAGGCAAGAAAAATTCAAGGAATGTTTTCTTGACCTGCCAGTCATCATATTGTAAAATTAAATTAGTCTAAGGATGTGCCGCGTGGGACTGCCTGCCTGCGCGGCTCATTGTCTGTTTGCTCATAAATCAGCAGAGCCTTGTCTTTGCTGCCAAAAGCAAACAGTGAAGGATGTAAGCGCATGTACCGCTCAGGCGGTGGACGAGGAATGAGGTTATCGATCAGTCAGCGGATGCCTCACGGCCGGCTGCAGGCCGCAAACCATGTACAAAGCCCTCCGGTAACGGGGGAGAGAAAAGCAGGGTGGCAGAAAGGGCAAAGAATATAATACAGGCTCGCAAGGGAGAAGGTATCAGATACGAGAGAACCTGACTAAGCAGATGATGCCTTATACCTTGCAGCGTAGAGGAGGATTACTACTTATGTGCGGAATTGTAGGTTATATCGGTAATCACGAAGCAGCCCCCTTTTTGCTTGACGGTATGAGCAAGCTGGAGTATCGCGGTTATGATTCTGCCGGCATTGCTGTTTATGAAAACAACAGCATTCGTGTAGAAAAATGTGTAGGCCGTCTGGATGCACTGCGTCAGAAATTGGCAGGCAATATGCCTGTGGGCAATGTTGGTATCGGTCACACACGCTGGGCAACACATGGCCGTCCGTCGGATCGCAATGCGCATCCCCATACGGACAGCAGCGGTAAGTTTGTCGTTGTCCATAACGGTATTATTGAAAATTATCTTGGCCTGAAGGAAGAACTGATTGCCAAGGGACATGAATTCCTGTCCGAAACAGACAGCGAGGTTGTAGCTCATCTGATGGCGGACCAATATGACGGAGATTTCGAAGAAACCGTCAAAAAGGTGCTGAAGCTTATCAAGGGCTCCTACAGTCTGGTATTTATGTGCGAATACGAGCCTGATAAAATCATCTGCACCAAAAAGGATAATCCGCTGATTATTGGTCTTGGCGAGGGTGAAAACTTTATTGCCTCCGATATTCCGGCTATTATCAATCATACGCGCCGTACCTTTATCATGAGCGATGGTGAGATTGCTACAGTAACTGCAGATGGCGTGTGGGTGCAGGATATCAACGGCACTCCCATCAGCAAGAAGGTGTTTGTTGTAAACTGGAATGCGGAAGCAGCGGAAAAGGGCGGCTTTGAGCATTTCATGCTGAAGGAAATTTATGAACAGCCCAAGGCTTTGCGCGATACCATGACCAGCCGTCTTGATGCGGCAGCAAAAACCATCGGCTTCCCCGAGCTGAACTGGACAGCAGAGGAACTGAGAGACATCAATAAAATCTTTATTGTGGCCTGCGGTACCGCTTATCATGCAGGCATTGTCGGCAAATATTATCTGGAGCAGCTGGCGCGTGTGCCGGTTGAGGTGGATATTGCCAGCGAGTTCCGTTACCGCGATCCGCTTGTTGATGGCAACAGTCTGACGATTGTTATCAGCCAGAGCGGTGAAACCAGCGATACGCTGGCAGCACTGCGCGAGGCTAAACGTCTTGGCTCCCGCACTCTGGCGGTTACCAATGTTGTCGGCAGCTCTATTGCGCGTGAGGCAGACCAGGTTGTTTATACCTATGCCGGTCCTGAAATTGCCGTAGCATCTACCAAGGCTTATACCACACAGCTTCTGGCAATGCTGATGCTGGCGATTTATGTAGGCCGTCTGCGCGGCAGCATGAGTGCTGAGCGTGAGCAGGAGCTGGTGCAGGGTCTGACCTTTGTGCCCGAGCAAATTCACAAGATGTTGGAAAACGTGGACCAGATTAAGGTGTTTGCGCGTGAGTACGGCAGCAGTGAGGATGCCTTCTTCCTGGGACGCAGCCTTGATTATGCTGTAGCGCTGGAGGGTGCGCTGAAGCTGAAGGAAATTTCCTACATTCATGCGGAGGCTTATGCGGCAGGTGAGCTGAAGCACGGCACCTTGGCGCTGATTGTTTCCGGTGTGCCGGTAATTGTGCTGGCAACACAGATGGACGTATACGATAAAACCGTCAGCAACCTGCAGGAGGTTAAAGCACGCGAGGCTGTGGTTATTGCTATCGGCTTTGAGGGCGACACCTCTCTGGAAAAATATGCGGACCATGTTATCTACATCCCGCGTACGGATAAATATCTGGCACCGCTGATGGCAGTGCTGCCCTTGCAGCTGCTGGCCTACTATGCGGCGCTGACTCGCGGCTGTGATGTTGATAAACCGCGTAACCTGGCGAAGAGTGTAACAGTTGAATAAAGAATAAATTAACGGCGTAACGGATAAAAAATCTGTTGCGCCGTTTTTGTAATTACAGAGATACGCTGCTTATGTTATACTAATATTAATTTGGAGCGGAAGGGGAAATAAAGCAGATGGCTTATAGCGAGCTTTTTAAAAATTACAGTGATATCCGCAATTTTATGCGGCGCTTTTATGTGTACGGCTTTGAAAAGCGGCAGGATTTTACCGCTAAAAGCTCCAGAAGCTACGATGATAATCGCCGGCGTCTGGACAGCTGGCTGGAGGATTATATGAGCTTCAAAAGCGAAGCGGACGGCAGAGCTTACCGCATTTCCTTTGACAGCAGCAGTATCAGTCATAATCCCTTGTATAAAACCTGGAAGGCCAAGAGCTTTACGTCCATGGATATTACACTGCATTTTTATCTGCTGGATATTCTTGCCGACGGCAAGGCCTATTCGGCGGCAGAGCTGTTGGAGCTGCTGTGCAGCCGTTATTTCAACTGCTTTGACAATCAGCTGCGTCAGCCCGATGAATCGACGGTGCGCAACAAGCTGAATGAATATACTGCGCTGGGAATGCTGCGGCTGGTGAAGCAGGGACGGCGTAATCTTTACTGCCTGGCGCGTGATGAGGTGAACTGGCACAGCTGGCAGCTTGCCTGCGCCTTCTTTTCCGAGGCGGCGCCTTTGGGAGAGGCAGGCTCTTATCTGCTGGATAAATTTGCCGAGGACTGCGAAGCGTTTGCTTTTAAGCATCATTTTATTTTATATACGATGGACAGCAAGCTGCTGTACGAGCTGCTGGAGGCGATGAACAGCAGGCAGTCCGTAACGCTTTACCGCTGTGACAAGGACGGCAGCAGCATACCGCAATATGTTTGCCCTTTGAAAATTTACTGCAGCACGAGGACCGGACGACAGTATCTTTTGAGCTATAGCTATGCTGCACGGAAGCTGTTGTTCAACCGCTTGGACCATATCGAGAGTATTGAGGTTAAACGGCCGGAAGGGCGCTATGAGGAATTTTTGCAGCTGGCTAAGGAGGCAACTCCGCACATCTGGGGCGCAGGCATGCTCAGGACAGACCGGTTAGAGAAAATCAGCTTTACGGTGGAAGCGGCAGCTGACGAGCAGTTTATTGTGCAGCGCCTGGAGCGCGAAAAGCGCTGCGGTACGGTGCAGCAGCTGGATGCGGAGCATTATCGCTTCAGTGCTGCCGTGTATGATGCGCGTGAGCTTTTGCCGTGGATACGCACCTTTATCGGGCGTATTACTGTCTTTAGCTGCAGTAACGAGGAAATAGAGCGCATTTTTTTTGATGATCTGGAGCAGACGGCGGCCTATTATCTGCAGGAGGTGCAAGCGGATGGCGAAAAATGACAGCTTTTTTAACGAAATATACGGCACCTATTTTAATGTTGTGAGCAGTATTCTGCGGCAGGCACAGGAAAAGCAGCTGACGAAGGACAGCTTGGAGCTGTTGGTGCGGGAGCAGGCCTTTGCTGACAGCTGCCTGACCATTCCCAAGGCACTGCAGGACGGAAGCTGGCCGCTGCTGCAGAAGGATATGACTACGCCGCTGCGGCATGCACCGGCGATGCCGTTGACAACATTGCAGCGTCGCTGGCTGAAAAGCCTGCTGACGGATAAGCGGATACAGCTTTTTGATGTAGATTGCAGCGGGCTGGAGGATGTGGAGCCGCTGTTCAGTGAGGAACAGTTTGTGTATTTCGACCGTTACAGCGATGGTGATAATTATGATGCTCCGCAGTACAAACAGCATTTTCGCTTGCTGCTGCAGGCGATAACGGAAAAGCGCAGGGTGGAAATCAGCTTTATCAGCGGCAAAAACGAAAGCGTGCGGAAGGAATATCTGCCGCTGCAGCTGGAATATTCGGCGAAGGATGACAAGTTCCGCCTGAAGGCGGTGTGCGAGCGCCATCTGCATTACGTTAATGTGGGGCGTATCAAAAGCTGCAAAATGCTGGAGCAGACGGAAGAAGAAGCCTGTATGCTGCTGGAACCGGAGCGCTGTGCGGTTACAGTCCTGCTGACGGATGAACGCAATGCTCTGGAGCGGGCGATGCTGCATTTTTCGCATTTGGAAAAGATAACGGAGCGCTTGGATGAAAAGCATTACAGGCTGCAGCTGATGTATAACAAAAGTGATGAAACGGAAATGGTTATCCGTATTTTATCCTTCGGACCGTTGCTGCGGGTGCGGGAGCCGGCAGGCTTTATTGAGCTGCTGCGCCACAGGCTGCGTAAGCAGCTGGCGCTGCAGGCGAAGGAGTAAGGGTAAAAATATAATCTACCGCTTTAATGCCGAAGCCTTATTATAAACCACCGGACCTGTGAAATTTCTGCAGGTTCGGTGTATTTTTTTTGCCTGCTTAACAGTAATTTGCTTTTACGCAATCAACAAATGTGTTATAATTAACGATACATGTCATTTTTGTGAAGAAGTTGAAATTTTTATGTGTAGGTGATGAAATGGAAATGTTTTTAGTGGCTGTTGGCTTCTATGGCATCGGCGTATTAACCATGCTGCTTCCCCACGGCATGCAGCGTGCTGCACACTGGCTTGCTAACAGCGCTGCCCTTTTTGGCAGCGCTGTCTGCTCTTATGCGGCAGGCCTGCTGCTTTTCGGCGGCGTGAGCCCCGCACCCCTGACCTGGGGCTCGTATTCTTTAGGCTGCGATGGCTGGAGCGCAGTCTTTCTGCTTTTGACCGGTATCGCCGGTGTTGTTACCAGCCTGTACGCGCTCGGTTATGCGCGTAGCTATGAGGGCAGCCGTCTGCGCCTTTTGGGCGGCATGTGGTGCTTGTTCATCATGTCTATGGTACTGGTGCTGCTGGCCGGCGATGCCTTCAGTTTCCTGCTTTTCTGGGAGATTATGGCCGTAGCCTCCTTTATGCTGGTTAACCATGAATCCGAAAAGCGTGCTACCTGGAATGCTGCCTATCAGTATCTGGTTATGACCAGCGTCGGTACGGCGGCGATTATGATTGCCTTTTTGCTGACAGGCTCGGCCAGCGAGGGCTTCAGCTTTGCTGCTATGGCCAAGAATACGCTGGAGGGCAGCTGGCAGCATCTTGTTTTTGGTTGTGCCTTTGCCGGCTTTGCTTTGAAAGCCGGTCTGGTGCCGCTGCATGTTTGGCTGCCTAAGGCGCATCCGGCAGCACCCAGTCACGTTTCCGCGCTGATGAGCGGTGTTATGCTGAAGATTGCTCTCTACGGCTTCGGTCGTTTTATGTTCAGCTTTTTGCCTGCCTGGAATTACTGGTGGTGCGTTGTTGTACTGATGGCAGGCGTAGTATCCGCATTTTTGGGCGTACTCTATGCTCAGATGGAAACGGATATCAAGCGCGTGCTTGCTTACTCTTCCGTGGAAAATATGGGCGTAATTTTTGCTGCCTTCGGCTGCGGTATGCTGATGAAGGCTTCCGGCAGCAGCTTTTATATGCTTGGCTTTGTGGCAGCGTTGGTACATGCCTTTAACCACAGCATTATGAAGGTGCTGATGTTTATGTGTGCCGGCAGCATTATGCACGGCACCGGCAGCAAAAACCTGGAGCTGTTCGGCGGCCTCGCACGCAAAATGCCGTATACCGCTGTCTTTGCTTTCGTCGGCTCGCTGGCGCTTGCCGCTATTCCGCTGACGAACGGCTTTACCGGGGAATGGCTGGTGCTGCAGAGCTTTATCAGCCTGGGCACAAGCTGCGCCGGTCAGGATATCCGCCTGTGGACTGCGGTATCCTTTATTCTGCTGGGCTTTACCGGAGCACTGGCTCTCGGCTGCTTTGTACGCTTCTTCGGCATCACCTTCCTGGGCCGTGCTCGCAGTGAAATTGTGGAGCATGCGCACGAATCCGATAAATTTATGCTCGCTGCTATGGGCGTTGCATCTGTTTTAGTTGTCGCTTGCGGTCTTTATCCGCTGCCGGTAGTACGCGCAGCGCTGTTGGCGCTGGGCATGCCTGTCGCACTTGATGCCTTCGGCATGAATCTGGCGTGGGCCGGCGTTGGTACTGCTGTCTGCTACAAGCCGCTGCTGCTGCTGGCTTTGCTGCTGGTGCTGGGTGCAGTGCTGTGGCTGGCTGTTAAGGACTGCTTTGTTGTGGAGGATGTTACCTGGAACTGCGGTACCTATCCGACGCAGCGTCAGCAGTATTCCGCAACCGGCTTCAGTAAGCCTGTACGCCGTGCGTTCGATTATCTGCTGAAGCCAAAACGTCAGGTAACCTACATGCGCAAGGAGCATGCTTACTTCGGCCGTCAGCTTTCCTACAAGCTGGAAATTCCCGATATGATTACGGAAAAGCTTTATCAGCCGCTGCAGAAGCATTTTGTAAGTATTTCTAATTTCCTGCGCCGTTTGCAGCAGGGCAGTGTGCGTTTATATGTTGCCTATGTTATGGTGGCAATGATGTTGGTACTGGTATGGGGGGCGCTTTATAAATGATTTTAGAGAATGAATTATTACAGCTGGCCCTCGGTATGGCGCAGGCAGTTTTACTGCTTTTGTGCGCTCCGCTGGTAACCGGCATTGTTAAAAAGGTAAAGGCCTGGATGCAGAACCGTATCGGCAGCAGCATCTGGCAGGAATATTACGATATCCGCAAATGGTGGGGCAAGCCAACTATGCTTACTCCTTATACCAGCATCACCTTCCGTCTGGCACCTTGCGTATATTTTCTGACGACCTTTGCGGCAGCTTGCATGCTACCGGGCTTCTTAGGCGGTCAGGCCGGCTTCGGCGACGTTTTTGTATTTGTTTATCTGCTGGCCTTGGGACGCTTCTTTATGGCAGTTTCCTCGATGGATGCAGCCACCGCCTT
>ERZ780125.569-NODE-569-length-11631-cov-1.89081_pt1 | contig 11631 bp, 7 predicted proteins | sample MGYA00433082_ERZ780125 | MGnify/ENA primary metagenome ERZ780125 (study PRJEB29588, sample SAMEA1970465) | human gut metagenome | biome: human gut; feature: human-associated habitat; material: faeces | place: Denmark | collected 2008/2010 ... | reverse complement strand
AAGATGCTGTTAATGAACTTCATAAAGATGGATATACCGTTATGGCTATAGAGCAGTGCGAAGGCAGTACATCTCTTTCTGATTTGAAGCTCGAAAGCGATAAGAAGTACGCCATCGTTATGGGAAATGAAGTTAAAGGTGTACAGCAGGAAGTTGTTGATATGTGCGACGGATGTATTGAGATTCCGCAGTATGGCACCAAGCATTCATTGAATGTTTCTGTTACAGCCGGTATAGTATTGTGGGAATTTGCTAATAAGATGCGTGAACTGCAGTTATAACTGCCCGTTTTCAACAAGTATAACAACTCTTTCTACCATCCTGTCGTCATCTTCAGGATGGTATTCTTTTTTTAAACTTGCTCCAAATAAAGCTGCAAATGCCTGATAGAAAGTCGCTTTAAACGGTCCCATGAACGCTTTTACCAATTGATAAGAAGATTGATTACACTCTCTATCAACAAGCTTTATCAACAATTTACCCTGTGAAAATGTTAGTTTCTTCATTCTGGGTGTATATTGTTGTTTTAATCCCTTTTCCACCATTTTAATATGTTGATTCTTGGCTTTTGTGTTAGGCAAGGTTTCCAAGTATTCATACGTCTCTATAACCGCTCTGTTTATTTCTTTAGCCAGCGGAAGCGTCTTTTTCACGTCTCTTACCAGTTTATTATAGTATTTCTGCTGTTTTTTGTTTTTAAATGTTAATTGAGGATAGACAAAAACGTTTTTCAGCGTTATATAAGGTATAGTGTCTCCTTTATAAATACATACCGGCACTTTATAATATATAGATCCGGTAGGCGATAGCATAGGTTGCTGAGCCTTTATTGATATACAGGCTAATAGTAAGACTAATAATAAAAGACACTTTTTCATAAGGGCAAAAATAGAAATAATAATAAAGCATTGTTGCGTTATACCATTATTTAACGAATATAGCATTGTTTATAAACAGTTAGTTATATGTTGAAAAGTTTATTAATATTCTGTGTGTCAATAGCTTATTTTATAACAACAGCTGGAGCGCAAGTTGTGTTGCGAGGTTGGGAACCCGATGTTACGTCGGACGATGATTTAATATCTTGGCAAGAGAAATATGAAGATTTGACCTACTTAGCCGAGCATCCGTTTAATATCAACACCATAACGAAAGAGCAACTAGAGCAACTTCCGTTTCTTTCGGATGCTATGATTGAGAATATTCTTTATTACGTTTATAAATACGGCCCTTTGCTTACTAAGAATGAACTGTTGGGAGTAGAAGGTATGGATAGGCAAACACGGTACTTTCTCCAAGAGTTTATTTACATAGGACCGTCTATAAATAAACAAGATAAGTTACTGATAAATAATATATTAAGATATAACAAACAGGAGCTGTTTACACGTGTTGATATCCCTCTTTATCAAAAGTCTGGATATGCAGCACACGATGCCGAGACTATAGAGAAGTATCCTAACAGAAAATACTATGGAAGTTCTGTTTATAACAACCTGCGATATAACTTTAATTACAGAAATCAGATTCTGTTTGGACTTACAGCCGAGAAAGATGCCGGAGAGCCTTTCTTTTCTAAGTTCAATAAGAAAGGATACGATTATTATGATGGGTACGTTTTGCTAAAAGATATAGGAAGACTAAAGGCGTTGGCTTTAGGAAACTATAAAGCCTCGTTCGGATATGGGTTGGTTGTTAATACAGGTATGTTTAGTTTTGGAAAATTGCTTGGTACTTCTGTTGGAACCCGATTTGGAAAAGGATTTTCCAAGCATTCTTCCACGTCAGAAAACGATTATCTTCAAGGAGCCGGTATTACGTACAGAATAGGGAAGAGGTGGGAAATCTCGGCATATAGCTCGTTTCGTAAGTTAGACGCACGTGTTGATAACACGTTTATAAGGTCGTTTAAAAAAGACGGGTTACACCGTACTAAAGGAGATTACGAGAAGAAAAATACAGTGTCTAATGCTCTGATAGGTAGCGATTTGTTTTATAGAGGAAAAAAGTTTCAGATAGGATTAACCGCTGTTTATAATAGATTAAACAAAGTGTTGAATCCTGAAGTGAAACCTTATAACGAATATTATCCTCGCGGAAATGAATTTTTCAACGGAAGCATATATTATAAGTATCATTTCCGTAAGTTTACTTTTTCGGGCGAAACGGCTCTCGATAAAGGTGGGCGAGTAGCTACGCTTAACATGCTATCTTATTCACCGACTGTTTATACCTCTTTCTTGTTTATCAACAGATATTTCGACAAGCGTTATGAGTCGCTTTCAGCTAGTTCTTCTTTCTCTGACAATACTTATCTACAAAACGAATTAGGATGGTATTTAGGCATGAATACCAATATGTTAGGTAGTAAGTTAAAACTAAGCGGATATGTTGATATCTTCAAGTTCTTCCATTATAAATATCAGGTTGACAAGAAAAACTCTATGTGTAGTGATGTTCTGTTTCAAACAAGCTATTCACCGCTTGATAAACTGTCTGTGTTAATAAAGTATGGATATAAAAGCAGAGATAAAAACTACACTTCCGCCGATAAAAGCAAATATGTATTGACTAACGGCAGAAACCGTATTTCGGGGCAAGTGGTTTATTCACCATTTGAACAATGTATGTTGAAAACAGGTGTAGAATATGTTCGTAGCGGTTTTGTGAGGCGACAGACATCGGAGGGTATATTACTGAATGGTATGGCTAAATTCGATATAAACCCTATAAAGTTATTTGTTAGCGGAGCATGGTTTAAAACGGATAGTTATGATTCTCGCATCTATATGTACGAACCCGGATTACTGTATTCTTTTTCTATGCAATCATTCTACGGAAGAGGAAGCAGAACGGCTGCCGGTATTCAATATAATATAAAGAGGTATGTTAGTTTTCAGGCAAAGTGGGGGTGGACTCATTATACAGACCGAGATAAGATAGGTACAGGAACCGAAGAAATTCAAGGTAATAATAAGGCGGATATTCAGCTTCAGCTGAGAGTGATATGGTAAAACTGGAAATGTTATAATATAAAGTCAGTTTCATCTTATTCAATTCTCTATTCTTAGGCTGAGTTTTTATAAACTTAACCTAAGTATATATATACTCAGCCTAAGTTTTTATATACTTAGGTTAAGTATAGAGATTTTCTGTTAAGCAGCTAACTTTTTATTCGTATGGTATCGGACTTTTTTTAAAAGACCGAAGTACGTTAATAGAGATTATTGCGTACATTTGCATGTTGAACAATGAAACTAAAAGGCTTATGTCTACTGTTATTTATCCGTCTCCAATTTTTGGACCTATTCACAGTCGTCGTTTAGGTATATCGTTAGGTATCAATCTTTTGCCTGGCGATGGCAAGTTCTGCACGTTCGACTGTATTTATTGTGAATGCGGTTATAATAAAGACCATCACCCTCATCTTAAATTGCCTACTCGCCAGGAGGTTAGGGCTGCACTCGAAGCACGCCTTAAAGATATGAAGCAGAATGGTCCGCATCCCGATGTCTTGACGTTTGCCGGCAACGGAGAGCCGACTGCTCATCCTGAGTTCAGCGGAATTATAGACGATACCATCGCTTTGCGCGATGAATATTTTCCAGACGCAAAAGTCAGTGTATTAAGTAATTCTACTTTTATCAACAAGCCCGATGTCTTTAAGGCATTGTGTAAGGTAGACAATAATATATTAAAGCTCGATACGGTTGATATAGACTATATAAATAAGGTAGACCGCCCATCGTGTCATTATTCTGTAGATGATATAATAGAAGGCATGAAATCTTTCCATGGAAAGCTGATAATCCAGACCATGTTTATGAAAGGCAAGACCGATGATGGTGAAGATGTTGATAACACATCCGATAAGTTCGTACTTCCGTGGATAGAAGCCGTTAAGCAGATAGCCCCAAGTAAGGTTATGATTTACACCATAGACCGTGAAACGCCCGATCATTCATTGCAGAAAGCCACTCACGAAGAGCTAGACCGCATAGTGTCTATGCTAGAAAAAGAAGGCATATGTGCTGGTGCATCATATTAATGTTATAAAAAAGTAGTATTTTTGTTCCTTATTTCAGTTATAAACAGAATAAAAAAGAAAGGACTAGACCGTGGCTAAAGATAATGAGGTGATACTTACCCCAATGATGAAACAGTATTTTGAACTGAAGGCGAAACACCCTGATGCTATAATGCTGTTTCGGTGTGGAGACTTTTATGAAACATATTCGGAAGATGCCGTAACAGCTTCTGAAATATTGGGTATCACACTTACTAAAAGGGCTAACGGACAAGGTAAAACGGTGGAGATGGCTGGATTTCCTCACCATGCGCTCGACACTTATTTGCCTAAATTGATTCGTGCCGGAAGGCGAGTTGCTATTTGCGACCAATTGGAAGATCCTAAAGCTACCAAGAAACTGGTTAAGCGAGGTATTACCGAGTTGGTTACCCCCGGTGTGGCTATAAACGACAATGTACTTTCTTATAAGGAAAATAACTTTCTTGCCGCAGTCCATTTCGGAAAAACCGCTTGTGGTATAGCTTTTCTCGATATTTCTACCGGTGAGTTTCTTACTGCCGAAGGTCAGACAGATTACATAGATAAGTTGCTTAATAATTTCGCGCCGAAAGAAGTGTTGTTCGAGCGTGGAAAGAAGCCGATGTTTGAAGGCAACTTCGGAAATAAGTTCTGTACGTTCGAGCTAGACGACTGGGTCTTTACCGAAGTGTCTGCCCGCGAGCGTCTACTGAAACATTTTGAGACTAAAAACCTTAAAGGCTTTGGTGTAGAGCATCTCAAGAACGGAATAATCGCTTCGGGCGCTATACTTCAGTATCTTGATATGACTCAGCATTATCAGATAAGTCATATCACTTCGTTGGCCCGTATAGAAGCCGACAGATATGTACGTCTTGATAAGTTTACTGTTCGTAGCTTGGAATTGTTGGGCAGTATGAACGATGGAGGAACCAGCTTGCTCGATGTTATCGACCATACCATTTGTCCGATGGGGGCACGATTGCTTAAGCGTTGGGTGGTATTTCCTCTTAAAGATGTAAAGCCTATCAACGAACGCTTGGACGTGGTGGAATATTTTTTCCGCGAACCCGATTTCAAAGACTTCATAGAAGATAAACTGCATTTTATAGGCGATTTGGAGCGTATTATATCCAAAGCGGCGGTAGGACGTATCTCTCCTCGTGAGATGGTGCAGCTCAAAGTTGCGCTTCAGGCTATAGAACCCATAAAGAACGCTTGTCTTAATGCCGATAATGACAGTCTGCATAGGATAGGAGAGCAGCTTAATCTGTGTGTTTCAATACGCGATAAAATAGCTAAGGAAATAACCGCTGATCCTCCTTTGCTTGTGAATAAAGGTGGGGTAATAGCCGACGGAGTAAATAAGGAGTTGGACGAACTGCGCCAAATAGCGTATTCCGGAAAAGACTATCTGCTTCATATTCAGCAGCGCGAGAGTGAAATTACCGGCATACCAAGCTTAAAGGTAGCTTATAATAATGTTTTCGGTTATTATATAGAAGTGCGCAATGCGCATAAAGACAAGGTTCCCGCAGAATGGATACGTAAGCAGACCTTGGTCAATGCAGAACGATATATAACTCAAGAGCTAAAGGAGTACGAAGAAAAGATTTTAGGTGCCGAAGATAAGATATTGGCGTTAGAGACTCGTTTGTATAATGAACTTGTGGCAGAGCTTGCAGAGTTTATTCCAGCCATTCAGATAGACGCTAACCAGATAGCAAGGTTAGACTGTCTGCTTTCGTTTGCCAATGTAGCCCGACAAAACAGATACATTCGTCCGGTGGTAGCCGACGATGATGTGCTTGATATAAAGCAGGGCCGCCATCCGGTTATCGAAAAGCAATTGCCTGCCGGCGAAAAATACATTGCTAATGATGTTTTTCTCGATACTGAAACTCAGCAGATTATAATTATTACCGGACCGAATATGGCAGGTAAATCGGCTTTACTTCGTCAAACTGCGCTTATTACCATAATGGCGCAGATAGGATGTTTTGTTCCGGCTGAGAGCGCTCATGTAGGATTGGTAGACAAGGTGTTTACGCGTGTCGGCGCCAGCGATAACATATCGGTAGGAGAGTCTACGTTTATGGTAGAGATGAACGAAGCTGCCGATATTCTGAATAACCTCTCGCAGCGAAGCCTTGTACTCTTTGATGAGTTGGGCCGAGGAACATCTACTTACGACGGTATAAGTATAGCTTGGGCTATAGTAGAGCATATCCACGAGCATAAGCGAGCACGTGCGCGCACGCTTTTCGCAACTCATTATCATGAGCTTAATGATATGGAGGAGATATATCCGCGCATCAAGAACTATAATGTTTCCGTTAAGGAGATAGATAATAAGGTGATATTCTTGCGCAAGTTAGAGCGTGGAGGCAGCGAACACTCTTTCGGTATTCATGTGGCCAAGATGGCTGGTATGCCAAAAAGTATAGTGAAGCGTGCCAGTGAAATACTTCGTCAGTTAGAGAAAGAAAACAGACAAGAGGGTATATCTGTAGGAAATACTTCGGGCGGAAAGGCTCAGCGCCAACAGCAAGATGGTGTACAGTTGAGTTTCTTTCAGCTTGACGACCCGGTGCTTTGTCAGATACGCGATGAGATTCTTCATCTTGATGTAGACCGACTTACTCCTATCGAGGCTTTGAATAAGCTGAATGACATAAAGAAAATAGTGCGAGGAAAATAAATATTTAGGCTTACGCGCATATTATTATTTTGCTTAAAGAAAAAAAATCGTATATTGGTAACTTCAAATAGTTAGTATGAAGATTATGAATAAAATAATATTGTTGTGTTTGAGCTGCATTACAATATTTGGATGTGGGACAAAGAAAGAAAAAACGGAGGATTCTAGTGAAGCTAAAGTTAATAAGAATGATCTGTTTTTGTTAGTGGGAAGCTATTCTTCTGCAGAAGCTGAAGGTATAAAATTATTCCGCTTCAATGAAGAAACGTGTGCAATGTCTTATGTAGATGGGGTGAAAGGCATTTCAAATCCTTCGTATCAAAATGTATCAAACGATGGAAATTATATTTATTCGGTAGGAGAGGATGACGAAGATTTGGCTACGGTCAATGCCATTCAGTTGGATAAGGAAAAAGGCAAACTCACTCTGCTTAATTCACAGCTTGTAGGCGAGGGTGCTCCTTGTTATATTCGTGTTAGCCCCAATGGACGTTTCTTATTGACAGCTAATTATATGGGAGGCAGTATATCTGTATTTCCTATAGAAAAAGACGGTAAGATTGGAGACCGTCCTTATACTATTCGGTATAAGGGACATGGACAAGATAGTCAGCGTCAGGAACAGCCTCATTTGCATTGTGTTGAGTTTACTCCCGACGGTAAGCATCTTGTAGCAAATGATTTAGGACTGGACTGTATTCATAAGTATCCGGTTGCTGGCAATAGTCCGAAGGTTACTCAGTCTAATTTTATAAAAACTAATAATAAAAAAGACATCAAGTTAGAGTCAGGCTCAGGACCACGTCATATATGTTTCCGTCCGGATGGGAAATTCGCTTATCTTATCAACGAACTATCTGGAGCAGTGACTGTATTGTCATATAAGAAAGAACTGCTTAATCCTATCCAATACATTCAGTCTGATACAGTGTACGGAAGAGGCAGCGGTGATATTCACGTGTCGCCCGACGGTAAGTTTGTATATTCTTCAAATCGTTTGAAAGCCGACGGTATCGCCATTTTCAAAGTAGATGATAAGAACGGAACTCTTTCAAGAGTAGGATATCAACTGACTGGCCTTCATCCGCGTAATTTCATTATTACTCCTAACGGACGCTTCTTGTTGGTGGCTTGTCGCGATAGCAATTGCATACAGATATTTAGTAGAAATGTGATAACCGGAGCACTTACCGAAGTGGGTAAGGTGGCCGTAAGCAAGCCTGTATGTCTTAAGTTTATATCAAAATAAAACATTCAGCTGATAAAATGTTATCGTTTTATAGATATCTAGTAGAAGAATATTGTAATGAATGAAGAAAAGCATTACTTTTGTTTCAAACTAATTCTATAAAACGAAACGATGAAAAATACTCTTCTTTTAGTAGGCGGTGTATTGTGCTTGTCGACCATGATGGCTCAGGCGCAAGATAAGTTGACCGAATATAAAGTTCGTCCTGCCGTTACGTTGAGAATGCCTCTTCCTGGCGACAGTATCAACTTTACGGGAAATAAATTCACTGTTAACAACCTGTTGAAAACGAATATTGATATCGATTTCAACAATCGTCAGTGCAATGTGCTTTCTGCCGAATCCGATGGATACGTAAAGGTAGATAAAGCTCAGAAAGACAATCTTGTATATTTGTTTTCCACTCATTTGCGTGCCGAGCGTTTTATGAAAGCGTCGCTCAAAATCTCTTCTCCGGTACGTTTTGAAGTCTTTGTTAACGGCGTTTCAAAGTGTGTAAAAAATACTACCGAGGATAGTTTGAAAAACGTGAGTGCGCAAACGGTAGCTTTGCGCATGGAGCCCGAAATGGATTATGAAATCGTAGTGAAACTTCTTTCTTCTGCCGATGATAAATCGCAACCCATGCTGAAGTGTGAGTTCGAGAAAGACAAGGCTTTTGCCGCTACACCGTATCAGGCTGGTGTCGATTTGAAAAAGCATTTAACTCTGTATAATACTAATTATGGTAAGCGTGTGTATAAGGCATCTCTTTCGCCCGATGGAAAATATCTGCTTACGTATTATTGGGATAATTATGCCGATAAGCGTTCTTATGCTTATCAGGTGCTTACTGAAACCAAGACCGGACGTGTTGTAATGCCCGAGGTTAATACCAGCATGAAATGGATGCCGCGTAGCAGCAAGTTGTATTATACGGTAGTAGGAAGTAAGGGAAAAGACCTTATAGTGTTCGACCCGGTTACAATGCGCGAGGAAGTGGTAATGAAAAACATTCCAGAAGGTAGCTTTACATGGTCGCCTACAGAAGATTTCCTTGTATATAGCATGTCGGATAAGGGAGAAGCTGTGCAAGGTCCTATCAAGCACTATCAACATCCTAACGACCGTATTCCCGGTTCAAGAAGCAGAAATTATTTAGTGAAATACGATCCGTCTACCGGATTGTCGGAACGCCTTACTTACGGCAGCCATAGCGTATACCTCGACGATATATCTTCCGACGGAAAACGCTTGCTCTGTTCTTCATCTAAGCCCGATTTCAGCAAAGTTCCTTTTAATCTGAACACGCTGTTCGAGATAGACCTTACAACTATGAAAGCCGATACCTTGATAGGTTGGCAGCCGTATGGCAATGGCGGTTTTTATTCTCCCGACGGAAAGCAGATTTTGCTTACCGGAGGTCCGGAGGCTTATGGAAGCATAGGCAAGAACTGCGGAAATCACCCAATAGCAAACGATTTCGACGTGCAGGCATTCATCATGGATATTGCTACACGTAAAATAGAGCCTATTACACGCGATTTCAATCCTTCTATAAAGGAAGCCGATTGGAACAAAGCCAACGGTTGCATTTACTTCAGAACAGATGATGAAGATTGTATTCATGTTTATTGCTACAATCCTAAGACCAAGAAATTCGAATTGCTTCAGTTAGAAGAAGATAATATCAGTTCTTTCTCTTTGGCCGACCAAAATCCATCTATTGCCGCATATGTAGGTGGCGGATATACCAGCAATGGAGCAGCATATACCTATGATATGAAGAAGAAAGCTTCTACGCTTATAGCTAATCCGAAGAAAGAAGAACTCGACCAGATAACATTCGGCAAGATGGAGGACTGGAGCTTTACAGCTGCCGATGGTACTCTGATAAAAGGAACCATGTGTCTTCCTCCTGATTTCGATCCTGAGAAGAAATATCCTCTTATCGTATACTATTACGGTGGTACAACTCCTACTACACGAGGCATGACATCTCCTTATACTCCGCAGCTTTTCGCTTCTCGTAATTATGTGGTGTATGTTATTCAGCCCAGTGGAGCCATCGGCTTCGGACAAGAGTTTTCGGCTCGTCACGTCAATGCTTGGGGCGATTATACTGCCGATAACATTATAGAAGGAACAAAGAAATTCTGTGAGGCTCATCCGTTTGTCAACGATAAGAAGATTGGTTGTATAGGTGCATCTTACGGAGGCTTCATGACAATGTATCTGCAGACCAAGACCGATATGTTTGCCGCTGCCGTATCTCATGCCGGTATCAGTGATGTAACCAGCTATTGGGGAGAAGGTTATTGGGGTTATTCATACAATACTGTTGCCGCTTCCGGAAGTTATCCGTGGAGTAAACCAGAACTGTTCCAGCGCGGAGCTTTGTTCAATGCTGATAAGATAAAGACCCCGTTGCTTCTTCTTCAGGGAACTAAAGATACCAATGTACCTATTGGCGAAAGCATTCAGATGTATAATGCCATGAAGATTTTGGGCAAGACGGTAGAATACGTAACAGTAGACGGCGAAGATCATTTCATTGCCGATTACGCTAAGCGTGTATTGTGGCATAATACCGCTATGGCTTGGTTTGCTCGCTGGCTGCAAGACGATGCATCATGGTGGAATGACTTGTATCCTACGCGTAACTGGTAAGCAATTGCTTATTAATTTATAATTTACGAAAAAAGGTTGCCCGCTGTTTTAGTCAGTGTGGCAACCTTTTTTATGCTGTATTTTCATGATGACATAAATTCTATCCATTGTTCATGTTGTAAGTTGTATTATTTTTATAAATTTGTCAGAATCATACATGTATTATCCTTAAATTATTGATTAGTAGTAAAATAAAACGAAAAACCTAAATTATACGATATGTCAATATGGAGTTGGTTCATAGGGGAAAAAAATAACGAGAGCACTCGGGTTGCTCTTGGTGAAAATAATGAACCAGTAGTTCCATCGTATGATGCTTCTCGTTTAGCTTTTGTAGATGTAGAAGTAGGATTGAAAGATCACAAAATTCATGATATAGGTGCCGTACGTTACGACGGGGCTTTTTTCCATAAGGCTTCAAAAGGAGAGTTATTCGATTTTCTTAAAGATGTGCATTACGTTTGTGGACATAATATAATAAACCACGATGCTAAATACTTATTTGGAGACAAATCGTATAATTGGCTTTTAGTAGATACTCTTTATATGTCTCCTTTATTATTTCCTGAGCGTCCTTATCATAAGCTTGTGAAAGATGACAAGCTTATGAACGAGCAAATTAACAATCCGGTAAACGATTGTGAAAAGGCAAGGGATTTATTGATGGATGAGATAGCGCGTTGGCAATCTCTACCTGAAAAGAAACGCACGTTATTTGCTTCTTTATTGAGAAACAAGAAAGAATTTAAAGGCTTTCTTAGTATGGTTGGTGCGGATAGTTATGAAGATAATCTGGCTGATTTTATAAAACACACTTATCATGGTAAAATATGTAGTAATGCTGATGTAGCCATGTTGGTTGCGAAATATCCCTGTGAGCTGGCTTATGCGTTGGCATTGATTGATACTACAGATTATCGTTCAGTTACTCCCGGATGGGTGCTTCTTAATTATCCGTCTGTAGAATTTGTTGTAAAATTGCTT
>ERZ780125.551-NODE-551-length-11872-cov-2.32944_pt1 | contig 11872 bp, 8 predicted proteins | sample MGYA00433082_ERZ780125 | MGnify/ENA primary metagenome ERZ780125 (study PRJEB29588, sample SAMEA1970465) | human gut metagenome | biome: human gut; feature: human-associated habitat; material: faeces | place: Denmark | collected 2008/2010 ... | reverse complement strand
CGAAAGCGTGCAGCGCAAGAACGTGATGAGCGGCGGCGGTCTGCCCGGCAAGTTGGCCGACTGCTCCAACAAGGACCCCAAGGAGTGTGAGATATTCCTCGTCGAGGGTGACTCCGCCGGTGGTTCTGCCAAGCAGGGCCGCGACCGTTTCCGCCAGGCCATCCTGCCGCTGAGAGGTAAAATCCTCAACGTAGAGAAAGTGCAGTGGCACCGTGTCTTTGAGGCTGAGTCGGTAATGAACATCATCCAGAGTATCGGCGTGCGTTTCGGCGTCGAAGGCGAGGACGACCGCGAGGCCAACATCGACAAGCTGCGCTACGACAAGATTATCATCATGACCGATGCCGATGTCGATGGTTCTCACATCGACACCCTCATCATGACGCTCTTCTACCGCTTCATGCCCAAGGTCATCGAAGACGGCCACCTGTATATCGCCACGCCTCCCCTGTACCGTTGCTCGTACAAGGACAAAAGCGAATATTGTTATACCGAACAACAACGCCTACAGTTTATCGAGAAATATGCTGGCGGAAACGATTCCGACAAAGCCCTTCACACCCAGCGTTACAAGGGTCTTGGTGAGATGAACCCCGAGCAGCTGTGGGAAACCACTATGAATCCTGAAAGTCGATTGCTCAAACAAGTGACTATAGAGAATGCCGCCGACGCCGACGAAATTTTCTCTATGCTTATGGGCGATGACGTAGAACCACGCCGTATCTTCATCGAAGAGAACGCTACCTACGCCAATATCGACGCTTAAACAAAATGTCAATTACCTAAAAAAGGCACGCCTCTTATGACAAGAGGTGTGCCTTCTTTTTTGCTGGTCACGACGATGGCTATATCCGCCACGAAGATAGTGGTATCGTTGATTTTTCCTCATTTTCACTTGGTAACGCCAATAAAAAGTACTAATTTTGCACCTGATGGCCAAAACTGCAATACAAGAGATGATTATGGTGCTGATGGGCTTGCTCGTCATCGGCATGACGAGCGCCAGCGCCCAGACCGCCAGCCTTGGCCCTGGAGAGATAAGCTGCACCACAACCGACTCGCTCTCTGACATCTGGTTCCGCCACACCTATCTCACGCAGCGCCGCCCCATCAGCGCCACGCTCAGCGTCACCGCCCGTGGCAGATACAGAGTGTATGTCAATGAGTCTAATGTCACCCCGCCCCTCCCGACCGACAACTGTCATCACCCCGTCACCATCGATATCGACGTCAGCGGCTACCTGCGTTCCGACTCCAACACGGTGGCCATCCTCTATCACCCGGTTGGTCCCCATGACCACCAGATAGCCGTCTGCTATTACGGAGTGGGTCGCGACGGCCGCCCCTTTGGTCACAACGCCGACGGAGGATGGCTCTGCCGGCCTGTAGATGAAGGTTCGGGCGACGGAATTGACCGCGGCTACACGCAGACGGTATCGACAGCATGCTGGACACCAGTCTCGGCACCAGGGAGGTTAGAGATAGAAGGAACGAAGGCTGCATCGGAACCACGGAGGGTAGAGATAGAAGAAGCGAAGGCTGCTTCAGCACCACGGAGGGTGGAGATAGACGGACGGACGGCTGACTCGGAAATTCGGACGGCTGCTTCGGAACTTCGGAAGACTGACTCGGCACTGCGAAGGGTATCGACGGAGATGGGGGTGTGGCCCTTGGCTACGCTGCTGCCTGTCCGGGTAAATCGCGTGACGAGAGTCACTGCGCCGCGATATTCGGAGCGGACGCCGGAGGGCATCGCCTACGAGTTTGTCACAGGCTTCTACGGCTTTGTGAGGCTCACGCTGCGCGGGGCGAAGAAGGGTGAGACCATTACCATCGGCGGGCGCAAGTATACCTGCAACGGCGAGACCGACGAGCAGATTACCACAGCTTTCGAGCCTACCTACCACCGACGGGTGATTGTCAGCGGAGACAGTGCGTTTGACGCCAGCCAAGTGCAGCGCGTCGACGGCGTAAGCCTCATGACGACAACAAGTTACAATGCATATCCATACTAAAGCAATGATAAAATACAAGAACAAGGAAATCTACGAGGTAACCATAGCCTCAACGCTTAGCCAATATAAAGGAAGCCACATAGACAACGACATCGTCTTGTTTGACGATCTGGCCAAGATCCCCTTCCCCGACCGCACGCGCCGCATGCAGTGCATGATGGCTGCGCTCTGTCTGAACGGCAGAGCCACCTACCGGCTTGACACCATAGAACACACCGTGGAGCGCAACGACGTCATCATCATCACCAACGGCATGGTGGTCGACAACTGTTCGTTCAGCGAAGATTTCAGCGGCATAGGATTTATCATCTCGCCCAATTTCTTCAGCGACATCGCCAAAGATGTACACGAGATTTCATCGCTTTTCCTCTTTGCGCGTAGCAACCCGGTCTCGACGCTGAGCATGAAGGAGGCCGACACTTTCTGCGATTACTACAAGATGCTCAAGAGCAAGATAGACTGCGTGGGGCATCATTTCCGCCGCGATGTGGCCCGCATGACCATCGCCACGATGATATATGACCTGGGCAATACCATCTACCAGATCATGAACAGGGACAACAGGAAAAAGAACCGTGCAGAGACGATTTTTACCGATTTCATCGCACTTATCGAGAAGAACTTCCGCACCGAACGCCGTGTGAGTTGGTACGGCCGACAGCTGTGTATCACCCCAAAATATCTGTCGGAGTGCATCAAGCAGGTAAGCCAGCGCACCCCCAACGAGTGGATAGACAACTATGTGGTTATGGAGCTGCGCGTGCAAATCAAGAACTCGCGCAAGAGCATCAAGCAGATAGCGATGGACATGAACTTCCCCAGCCAGAGCTTTATGGGGAAATACTTCAAGGAGCACGTGGGCATGTCGCCGACCGAATACAGAAGGTCGTAGTCGGTCGGCAGCAAGCCCCGAGGCGACGGGACGACTATCGCCTGCAGAGCCGTCACGCCCTCGTTTCCTACCATTGCCGAGGCATCAAATCATGCCTAAAGCCCGAAGCTCGTCGGCCACCTGGCACAGCTCCTGATACCACTCCTTGCCGAAGCGGCGCACAAGCGGACCCTCGAGAAAGCGGTAGAGAGGCAAGTCGAGTTCGCGGCCTTTCTCTACAGCACACTGGCAGATGCGCCAACGATGATAGTTGAGCCCCACCGAACCATCGGGAAACGTCTTTTCGCGAATGGGATAGAGCGCACAGGAGATGGGCTTGACAAAGGGGCAGCGGCCCTGACGATGCGCGCGCTCAAGGGCACAGAGACAGGTGTCGCCCTCATAGCATGTAAACACACAGTCCTTACCTCCGACAATGCTTGTGACCAGGTCGCCGTCGCGGTCGGCATAAGCCACACCCTGCGCCGAAGCCGAGAGGTCATTCCACACCACATCGAGCGAAGCCTCCAAATCGCCGATTTCATCGAGGGTTACCGGCGCGCCAGCGTCGCCTTCGATGCAGCATGCGCCCTTGCACACGTCAAGGTCGCAGCAGAACTTTACCGTGAAAATATCGGGCGAAACAAATACGTTTCCTATCTGTAAAATATGCAGTTCATTCATGTTCTTACCAGTTGATGGGGCCCATGCCGTGCCCGGCGAGATATTCATTGCAGCGCGAGAAGTGATGGTTGCCAAACCATCCACCCCGGTTGGCAGAGAGGGGTGAGGGATGCACCGACTCGAGCACCAGATGACGGCTGCGGTCGATGAGCGACGCCTTGGAGCGCGCATAGCCACCCCAGAGGATGAAGACCAGATGGTCGCGACCCTCGCTGAGCCTGCTGATGGCAGCATCGGTAAACCTCTCCCACCCATGGCGCTGGTGGCTACCAGCCTGGTGGGCCCTCACGGTGAGCGTGGCGTTGAGCAGCAGCACTCCCTGCTCAGCCCAACGCGTCAGGTTACCGCTCTGGGGCACTCCGATGCCGAGGTCACCCTGTATCTCCTTGAAGATGTTCTGCAGCGACGGCGGCATGGCTACTCCGTCGGGCACCGAGAAGCTGAGCCCCATAGCCCGCCTCGTGATAGGGGTCCTGCCCGATGATGACCACCTTGACGCTGTCGAAAGGACAGAGATTGAAGGCGTTGAAGATAAGTCTGCCGGGAGGATAGCAGGTCGTGGTGGCATACTCGTGCCTTACGAAGTCGGTGAGCTGGGAGAAATAAGGCTGGGCAAACTCATTGCCGAGCCGCTCAGCCCAACTGTCGTTGATTTTTACGTTCATGGAAGCGCGCTATATTATATAATAATGTGCAAAATTACTGCAAAAGGATGTAACTATAGCCATTTGCTCCCACTTTTTTTCACTATTTTCCACCCTTCCCGCCACCATCTCCCCGATGGCGGCAATGACGGGGATGGCGCTTTCTATCGTCTTTGTTATCCCAAAAGTCAGAAAAAGCCGCAGCGCGATGCAAAAAAAACGCGGTTATGCACAAGGCGTTTGGCAAAATAATCGTATTTTTGCATGTCTATACTTACTTGACAAGAGATAATCACCTAATAGCTACATCGTTTATGATGCACAAGAAGACGTTATGGCTCACCCTCTGCCTGCTATGGCTCTCCGCCCTGGCGGCGATGGGCTCTCCGCGCGCAATCTATGTCACCACCAGCGACCTGAACATGCGTATGCAGCCATCACCCAACGCCTACAAGCGCGGGGTGGCATCGCGTGGCACCGAGCTGCTCGTGGTCGAATGGGGAGACGACTGGTCCAAGGTCATCTTCGAGGGCGACACCGCCTATGCCGCCAGCCGCTATCTGTCGTATGTCAAAGACGAGCCCGTGGCTACCTCCAAGCCCAAGAAGCGGCGCAGCTCGTTCTCGCTGTTCACCCTGATAGGATGGGCCTTCAAGTTGGCGCTCATCCTCTTCGTCCTCTACATCATATCCAAGGTCCTCTTCTACGGGTTTGCCTTCTACTACTTCATCATGCAGTGGATATACCGCATTACGAGCATCCCCTTCCTCATCACCAACTGGCTCCAGCGCTGGCTCTCCAAGCCCTGGCGCGCGCTCTATAAGGAGAACTCGGGCAACGACCGTCGCAACGATGAGTTGGAAGGCTATCTGTTGCTGGCCAAGATACCGCTGTACATACTGCTCACGCCGATAAGACTGGTCAACGCCATCTACTTCAACCTCTTCGCCCACTGCACCTTCGAGATGTTCAACTATGTGCTCGAGGTCTTTGTGCCGAGCAGCGACAAGGAGGGCACCGACGATGCTATAGACTGGGCGCTGTGGCTGCCGTGGCGCATCATCAAGTACCCGATATGGCACATGTCGCTCACCGTCATCGAGAGCCTGTTCTGGACCGTCTTCGACACCTTCGTCCCCGCGCTTACCCTCTACCACGGCACCGACGAGACCGCCGCGCTCAACATCGTGATGGCGCCTGGCCGCTGCTGGCACGGCAACCGCATGTCGGGCATCTGGAACGTAGGCGCCGGCAACTTTGCCGGCAACGGCATCTACTTCGCCCCCGTGCGCAGCACCGCCACCCACTATTCGGGCGGCTGCATCATCATGTGCCGCGTGAGCCTGGGCAGCGTGCTCGACCTGGGCCTCGCCCCCTATCGCATATACCGCCAGTGTGGCTATGCCAATGCTTTCGACGTGACCCGCTACGGACTGAAGAACGACTACACCACGGGCGAATGGTGGCGCGGCGACCGCGAATGGTGGGAATACTGCATGTACGACTGGCAGAACCGCTACAACGAGAGCTGGCGCATACGCCCTCTCTATGTGCTCGACCTGGCCGACAACACCATCATGCGCATCCCCGGCGGCATGAGCCATTGGCTCTTCCGCAAGATGGTCATCAAGGATTTGTATACGTGGGCATCCAATTTGTAGCCACATCCTTGGGATATCTCAGAAATTATTCCTAAATTTGCAGACAATCAGAACAAAACATATATTACTAACCCTACAACCATTAACGATTATGGCAATAGAAAAGACATTGGTCCTGCTCAAGCCCTGCACCATGCAGCGCGGTCTGGCAGGCGAGATTATCAGTATTTTTGAGAAGAAAGGCCTGCAGATATGCGGCATGAAGATGATGATGCTCACCGACGAGCTGCTCTCCGAGCACTACAGCCATCTCAGCGAGAAGCCCTTCTTCCAGCGCGTCAAGGACGCCATGATGACAGCCCCCGTGGTGGCCATGTGCCTCAAGGGTGTCGACGCCATCGCCGCCGTGCGCGCACTGGCAGGCCCCACCAACGGCCGCAACGCCGCCCCCGGCACCATCCGCGGTTCCTACTGCATGAGTTTCCAGGAGAATATCGTCCACGCATCCGACTCTGCCGAGACCGCAGCCATCGAGCTCAAGCGTTTCTTCCGCGACGAGGAAATCATAGAGTGGGAGCAGTGCTACCACCCCTTCCTCTACGCCAACGACGAGTTCTAACACCCGCCAACTCATCATCCCCACCACGGGAGCAACCATAGCCCCGAAGGTGGCATCAGGATATAGCCCCACGGCCATGCCCGCTGCTATACCTGAAGCCGTCTTCGGGGCTTTTGCGTGTCTGCGCAGTCGGCCCGAGGGCCGCATCGCCGCTCCAATGACGGCTGAACTACGGGCGGAAACAGCGATTTTGACTTTTTTCTTCATGATTGTCATGCTTTTTTCGGTCTGCCCAAGCCGGGTATGGATTATTATTACTAAATTTGCAGTGACAACGAACCAATAAATAAGTATCTATATGGGTAACAAGCTGTTTATCTGCGCTATCGTGATGATGATAGCCGGCGGCATCTATGCCTCGCGCATCACGGGGCTCAACGCTGCGAAGTATCAACAAGTATCTGCCGTGGACGACGACACCCTCAAGGGCAAACCCGTAATCAAGGCCGACACCACCAAGCATGACAACGACACCGTAGCCAAAAAGAAGAAGGACGAGTATGCCGACATCATCAAGAAGGGTGGCACCGTGAAGGAAGGTCTCTTCACCGTGCGCCATATCCAGGACAAGTGGTACTTCGAGATACCCGACACGCTCCTGGGCCGCTACTTCATGTGCGTGACGCGCTATACGGCTGTGCCCCAGAACTTCGGCAAGTATGCCGGCGAAGAGGTCAACGAGGCCACCGTCTATTTTGAGAAGCACGACTACAAGACGATGTACATGCGTGCCTACGTGCTCACCCAGCTGGCCGACTCGACCGACCGTATATCCAAGACTCTCCAGGCATCGACCATCGACCCCATCGTGGCGTCGTTCAAGATAATCGGCAAGAGCCCCAAGGGCCGAAGCATGATAGAGATTACCAATTTCTTTAAGAACGACAACAAGCTGACCACCAGCGCAAGACCCTCGCTGGGCATGGTCAAGCTCGGCGGAATGATAAGCAGCCGCTCGTATATCGACACCATGAAGGTATTTCCCATCAACATCGAGGTGGCCACCGTGCGCACCTATGGCGCCACAGCCAACCGCAACGCGCCAGCCAGTCTGACGGGCTCGGTGACCCTGGGCATGAACACATCGATGGTGCTGCTGCCCAGCCAGCCTATGCGCAAGCGTCTCTGGGACAAGCGCGTGGGTTACTTTGTCAACAATTTCACCCGTTTCTCTGACACCCAGCACAAGACCCAGCGTGAGTCGTTCATCGCCCGTTACCGTCTGGTGCCGCGCGATGTGAAAGCCTATCGTCAGGGACGGCTGGTAGAACCCGTGAAGCCCATCATATACTACATAGACCCAGCTACGCCCAAGAAGTGGGTGCCCTATCTCATCAAGGGAGTTGAAGACTGGAACGTGGCGTTCGAAGCCGCCGGTTTCAAGAACGCAATCCAGGCCAAGCCGTGGCCCAACGACTCCAACATGAGCGTCGACGACGCCCGCTACTGCGTGATACGCTATCTCCCGGCTGAGATAGAAAATGCCTACGGTCCCCACGTGAGCGACCCACGCAGCGGAGAAATCATCGAGAGCCACATCTGCTGGTATCACAACGTGATGAGCCTGCTCACCAAGTGGTATATGGTGCAGTGCGGACCGCTCGACAAGCGCGCACAGACCATGACCTTCGACGACAAGCTCATGGGCGAGCTCATACGCTTCGTCTCCTCCCACGAGGTGGGCCACACCCTGGGTCTGCGCCACAACATGGGCGCCAGCCACGCCACTCCCGTAGAGAAACTGCGCGACAAGGCGTGGGTAGAGGCCCACGGCCACACCGCATCCATCATGGACTATGCCCGCTTCAACTACGTGGCTCAGCCCGAAGACAAGATTGGACCCAAGGGACTCTTCCCCCGCATCAACGACTATGACAAGTGGGCCATCAAGTGGGGCTACTCCTACCGCCCTGAGTTCAAGGACGAATATGAAGAGAAAGAGGCGATGATGACCGAGACCTCGCGCTTCCTGGCTGGTCATCCCCGCTGCTGGTTCTCGGGTGAGGGCCGCGACGAAGACCCCCGCTCGCAGACCGAAGACTTGGGCGACGACAACATGAAGGCCAACGAGTATGGCGTGAAGAACCTGAAGCGCGTCATCGCGGGTCTGCCCCAGTGGACTCATCAGGACAACGACCAGTATAGTGACCTGACAGAGGTCTACAAGAGCGTGCGCGACCAGCTGCGCCGATACACAGGCCACGTCATCAAGCACCTGGGCGGCCGCTACCTCAACAATATGCCCGGCACCAAGCCCGTAGAGATGGCTCCGGCAGCCATGCCGCTCGAGGCGATAGACTGGGTGGGCCGCAACATCTTCGAGGCTCCGCTGTGGCTGTACCCCGCCACCCTCACCGAGAAGACTGGCATCGACCCGTCGGCCGACATCGCCAACCAGCAGAACATCGTGCTCTCGCGCGCCCTCTCTGCCGACATCATCGTCAAGATATACAACGACTCTTACCTCTCGCCATCGGCGCTGAAGCTCGACGTCTATCTCTCGGCGCTGAAGGGCGCGGTGTGGAAGCCTCTGGCTGGCGACAACGGCATGAGCGACAAAATCAGACGCAGTCTGGAGCGCAGCTACCTGAACCGCGTCAACTCGCTGCTCAACCCCAAGGACAACAAGCCTGCACAGTCGTCGCTGATGCAGCTACTCTTTGCCTCGCGCAGCGGCGACAGCAACAAGGACTCTGATGCGCTGCTCTACCTCGTCCAGCACCTCGACGACATCGCCCAGTTTGTAGACAGCCAGGAGGCTGGCGCCAAGGGCATCGACAAGCTCCACTATCAGGACCTGCAACGCCAGATCAAGCTCATCCGTGAGCGCCGCACTACCGTAAAATAACGCAAGCGCAATGGTACTCAACTATATTTGGATAGGCTTCATCATCATCGCCTTTGTCATCGCCCTGGCCAAGCTCATCTTCCTGGGCGATGTCACGGTATTTCCGGCGCTCATAGACTCGACCTTCGCCTCGTCCAAGACCGCCTTTGAAATCTCACTGGGCCTCACGGGCGTGCTCTCGCTCTGGTTGGGCATCATGAAGATAGGCGAGCGCGGCGGGGTGGTCAACGTGCTGGCCAGGGCGTTGTCTCCGGTGTTCACCCGGCTTTTCCCCGACATTCCCAAGGGTCACCCTGTGACCGGCGCGATATTCATGAACATCGCCGCCAATATGTTGGGACTCGACAATGCCGCCACGCCGCTCGGGCTGAAGGCGATGGAACAGCTGCAGACGCTCAACCCCAACAAGGAGACTGCCACCAACCCCATGATTATGTTCCTGGTGCTCAACACGTCGGGCCTCACGCTCATCCCCATATCCATCATGGTGTATAGGGCGCAGTTGGGCGCCGCCCAGCCCACAGATGTGTTTATCCCCATACTGCTTGCCACCTTCTTCTCGACTGTGGCGGGCATCATCATTACCTCGATATACCAGCGCATCAACCTGCTCAACCGCACCATGCTCCTCACCCTGGGCGGCATGGCTCTGGTGGTGGGCGCCATCATCTGGGCCTTCGGCCAGCTGGACAAGGACCAGATGAACATTGTGAGCACATCGGTGGCGAATATCCTGCTGATGACTATCATTGTGGCATTTGTGCTGGCAGGCATGAAGCATCGCATCAATGTCTATGATGCGTTTGTCGAGGGTGCCAAGGAAGGTTTTACCACCGCCGTGCGCATCATACCCTATCTCGTGGCGATACTCGTGGCCATCGGCCTGTTTCGCGCGTCGGGCGCCATGGACATGCTCATCAACGGCGTGGCAACTCTGGTCAAGGCTCTGGGCGGCAACAGCGACTTTGTGGGCGCGCTGCCTACGGCGCTGATGAAGCCGCTTTCCGGCTCGGGAGCCCGAGGTATGATGGTCGACGCCATGACCACCTACGGCGCCGACTCGTTTGTGGGCAGACTGAGCTGCATCTTCCAGGGCTCGACCGACACCACCTTCTACATCCTCGCCGTCTATTTCGGCAGCGTGGGCATCCGCAATATGCGTCATGCAGTGCCATGCGGACTGCTGGCCGACCTCGCCGGAGTTATCGCCGCCATCGGCATCGCTTATTTATTCTTCTAAAACTCTACAGAAATGGCTAATTTAAGGAGTCTGGTCAAAGATACTGCCATCTATGGCATCAGCAGCATCGCCGGACGTTTCATCAATTATCTCCTGGTACCCATCCAGACGGCAGCCTTTGCCGCGGGCGGTGGCGAGTATGGCGTGGTGACCAACATCTATGCCTACACGGCGCTGCTGATGGTGATACTCACCTACGGCATGGAGACCACCTTCTTCCGGTTTATCAACAAGACCGAGGACGACCCCATGCGGGTCTATTCCACCGTGCTGGTATCGGTGGGAGTATCGTCGCTGCTGTTTGTCATCGCTGTCTTTGCGCTGCTGCCCCAGATAGCGGGATTTATGAAATACCCTGACCACCCCGACTGGGTGGCGGTGATGTTTGTGTGTGTCGCCATCGACGCCTTCAAGTGCATCCCGTTTGCCTACCTGCGCTACCAGAAGCGCGCCATCAAGTTTGCCTGCCTGCAGCTGGTCAACATCATCCTCAACATTATCCTCAATCTCACCTACCTCATCGTGCTGCCGGCTCTGAGGCTCAACCCCTTCGGGCTGTACGACGACAAGTTCACGCTCAATGTGGGCATGGTCTTCTACATCAACCTGGTGTGCACCGCCGTGGTAGTGGTGTGCTTCTGGCATGAGCTTACGGGCTTCCGCTACCGCTTTGACCGCGCACTTTGGGGCAAGATGATGCGCTACGCATGGCCGCTGCTCATCCTGGGCATAGCCGGCATACTCAACCAGACGCTCGACAAGATTATTTTCCCCTACCTCTATACCGGCGCCGACGAGAAGGCGCAGCTGGGCATCTATGGTGCAGCCACCAAGATAGCCATGATTATGGCCATGATTACCCAGGCGTTCCGCTATGCCTACGAGCCGTTTGTTTTCGGCAAAGCCAAAGATCGCGACAGCCGCGACACCTACGCCAAAGCCATGAAGTACTTCGTCATCTTCACCCTGTTGGCGTTTTTGGCTGTGATTGGATATATGGACATTCTGCGTTACGTCATCCGCGACCGCAGTTACTGGCCGGGGCTGCGCGTTGTACCTATCGTGATGGCTGCCGAGATAATGATGGGCATCTACTTCAACCTCTCTTTCTGGTACAAGCTCATCGACAAGACCATCTATGGCGCCTGGTTCTCGGGCGCGGGCTGTCTGGTGCTGGTCGTGGTCAACGTGGTCTTCGTGCCGCGCTACAGCTACATGGCGTGTGCGTGGGGTGGAGTGGCAGGCTACGGCACGGCGATGCTCCTGTCCTACTTTGTGGGTCAGAAGAAATATCCCATCGACTATCCCGTCAAGGAGATGATGGTCTATGTGGCTCTTACCGCCGTGCTC
>ERZ780125.545-NODE-545-length-11901-cov-29.2819_pt1 | contig 11901 bp, 10 predicted proteins | sample MGYA00433082_ERZ780125 | MGnify/ENA primary metagenome ERZ780125 (study PRJEB29588, sample SAMEA1970465) | human gut metagenome | biome: human gut; feature: human-associated habitat; material: faeces | place: Denmark | collected 2008/2010 ... | reverse complement strand
TATTCCAAAATTACGTTAAATCACGCTTGTGAATTTTCACTTGCGAAACTTTAGTTAGGTAAGTTTATATTGCTTAGCTCCGATATTGATGGTAATCCTATAGAGGCAGCCCTAAACTTTGACTTCTATCCATTGTGGGAGTTCTCGCAAGATACATCATCTGCTTATTTTGATGTTTTGCTTTTAGGACAGATAGTATATTCAACAGATAGAATACTTAATCGTCTTACATTCTCTGATGATGGTTGGTGTCGTAATATAGAGTTGAATGATGTACCTGTAGTAAATGCAGACTTATTTAATCAGCATCGACAAGAGTTCAATACGGCTTTGAGTTATTTGACAGGAGACAATTGGACTGTGTCTTTTACGCAAATGCCTCCACTTGAATATACTCCGGAAATAGAGCATCATTACAATGAAGATGAATACGAATGCGTCTCCTTGTTTTCGGGTGGATTAGACTCCTTGATTGGTTTCATCGATAAGGCGTCTGATTTGCATGCAGGCAAGAAGGTCTTGTTGGTATCTCATTATGATATGGGAAAAGAAAGCATGGATCAAGAAAGAATATTCCATTCATGTGCTGCAAATGAGTTCTTTAATGGAAAGTATACATCCATCAAGGCTAAGATAGGGATGAAAAACTGTATAAAGGAAAGAAAAGTAAAATATGAGAATACCTTTAGATCTCGTTCTTTTCTGTTTTTCGCAATGGGATTGTATTGCGCCAAACGTATATCTGCTACGCAAGAAGTGATAGTTCCGGAGAATGGTACCATTTCTATCAATATACCTCTATGCAAATCTAGAAGAAGCTCATGCAGTACAAGAACAACGCATCCAGTTTCCATGAAATTGATCATGCGTGCATTGGAAAATGTTGGTATCAACAACGCATTGATTAATCCATATCATTTTAAGTCGAAGGCCGATATGATGATAGATTGTGCCCGAGATAACAGCAAAAGACATATTTTAGAGGTCTTAAGTCCTTTATCTTGTTCTTGTGCAAAACGCTCACATAATCGCTGGTGGGATAAGGACGGGGAATATATCCATGCAAATCATGTCCATCATTGCGGAATGTGTATGCCGTGCATCTATCGCCGGGTTGCTATGAATGCCATTGGTCTAGATGATCCAGCTGAACTTGGTACAGATATCTTCCAACCTACTCGTCATTTCAATATAAATAACTTGCAAAGCAAAACCAGTTTGGATGTAAATCTCCTCTTACGTTTTATTCGCAAGATAAATAGACCTGCAGTTGAGAATGAGTTGTTGGCAGAAGGCATTGATGAAAATGAGCTTGATAGATATGTTGATCTAGTAATGCATTCTTATCAGCAAATCAAGGATTGGATTTCCCTTAAAGCGGATGATAATATAAAACGAAAGGCAGGTATTTTATGATAGATACACATTGTCATTTTGATATGATGCCCAATCCTGAAACGTATATTCGAGAAAGAGAACGACAGGGTGATATAGTCATAGGCATGACTAATGCACCTAGTCATTTTCAGATGGGATACCAATATGTGCAGCGTTTCAAGCATATACGTCTAGCTTTGGGCTTTCACCCATTGTTGGCACATGAATTGCAAGAAGAACTGTCTTTGTTTGAGCGTTTAATAGATAAGACAGCTTATGTCGGGGAGATAGGGTTGGATTTCTCTCGTGAAGGTGTGTTAACTCAAGAGATACAGATTAAAAGTTTGGAAAGGATATTGGCGATAGTATCTGGTAAGAACAAAATAATCAGTGTTCATTCTCGCAATGCAGAACAGCAGTTGCTTTCCCTATTGAAAAAATATCATATTAAGAACGTTATTTTCCATTGGTATTCTGGTGAATTGTCCTTAGTTCCTGATATTCTGGATGCAGGTTACTATTTCTCTATCAATGAAGCTATGGTATCCACTTTAAAAGGAAAAAAAATTATAGACAATCTTCCATCTGATAGGATGCTGACGGAAACAGATAGTCCATTTAACAGAAAGGACAATTTGAATAACGTTTATTCATATCTTGGTAAGATAGGATGTAATGAGCAAATGATCTATAATAATTTCAAAGGATTAATTGCTAATTTATGAAGATGACTGAACGACAATACATTGGATTACAGAAAGTTTATACCAATGAGATGTAATTTTCGCTATCCAAAGGCGGTCCCATCCCGCATAATATGGCGTAGACCTTTGATGGTCCGCCAACCTTATAGCGTAGCGGTTCCGAGCACCGGAGGGCGGTTACATCCTCTCGTCCCTGAGGGAAGAGAGGCTTGGTGAGAAAGGTGGAGCCTTCTTTAATGGTAAAGAAGGACGGGATGATTTTAGAAATCTTTTACTCATTTTATTCGAGACAGATATAAATTATCTTATAATGTGAGCAATTGGATACATGAAACGAATGATGATATCAAGCCATTGGATTTGCATGCAAAGCCATTTTGACAATCATGTGATGTAATCAGAATGAATACAACGAACAAAGGGGAACGACCAAAGACTGGTTGTTCCCCTTTGTTCGTTTAGAGGCAATTGTATCAGGTGTATCTGTCATCTCTGATTTCCCCATCAATTATCGGCTTGCGGTAATTGGTGGTGAGGAGGGACTGGTAGATGATGCCAACGCCAAAATACTGGCAGCCCTATAAGCTGCAAAAAAGAATAAAAAGAGGGAATTTGTAAAATGAACCAAAATGAACCATTTTTCCTGAATCTTTACATGAGAGATACAGAAAAATCGAAAACTTTCGTTCAATCAACGACTTAGGAAATTATGTACGAAAAGAATAGTAAAATAATGTTGATTTTCGTAGAATGATATTAATTTTTTAACACGCATAATTTGCTAGTTTCCAACAATTTTCGTATTTTTGCAAGGAGATTCTGTGTCTCTTATATCGAGAGTCAGATGAACGACATCAAAAAACGAACTTGATTCGCATGATGAAAGAGACAAATATACACTCACAGGTTACGTCCACTGTTGCAGGGGACGACTGCGAAGCCATGGCAAAAAGTGAAGGCTGGCAATGCCAGCCAAAAGGAGTTATAAGAGTTAATCAAGGCGGTGTCGAGCAGCCCAGCTTCCAGCATCCAGACACGGACACTCCTTTGGAGTAGTCCCGGGCAAGTCCCGATGGCCCACAATCTTCGCTTTCGGAAAGAGAATCTTCAGATTCCTGAAAAGGTCAATGAGTCTCGTTTCCTGCTCAGTGGTCATGGTGTTGCAAGGCTTGCCTTGCTCATCGAGCCCTCCCTCATAGCAGATGCCGATAGAGCATCTATTATAAGGTCGGGCATGAGCCCCCACCTCCAGCAGCTTACGGTGCTGCGTCATCGTACCATCCTTACGGATGTAGAAGTGGTAGCCGATGTCATAAAACCCACGTGCCTTATGGTCACGGCGCAGCTGTTCCACACTATAGTCATGATTGCATCGGCTAGCCGAGCAATGCAGTACCAGAAATCTCACAGAGTCGGCAGACATCATGTTCTTGCCGTTCTCCACTTTGGCGAGGAGCATGCGCTCAGAGCGTACCTTCCCCCCGCCAATGTTCATTGGAAATGTATCTTTCGTCATAGGAATAATTCAACATTCAACACTCAACACTCAACATTGCTATAAGGCATTCGCGCACGAGCTTACTCCCAGTGCCGTGAGAGCAGCAATTAGCGCCTGTACGATGGCATTCACGATTTGAGTCCAGGAAATCTTGTTTGGATTTGATTCAGAGTTAGAACGAAACATTTTCATAATCAATAAAATTTAAATGAAACAATAAGTTACTGAACTTTCGCATGTGGTTCAAGTACGGGCTGAAGGCCCAAAAGCTCCTAGCCCAGGGCATCGCCCTGGGTATGATGGCAATCAGCAAGACGCCCTGTAAGGGCAAAAGCCTTATGCTTTGCCTGGAGTTTTAAAGCTTTTGCCCTTACAGGGCGACAGGTTTGCGTCCGTAATTACCCAGGGCGTTGCCCTGGGCTAGGAGCTTCTGCCCTTTCAGGGCGTATGGGGTAAAACTTGCGAAAGTTCAGTTACTTACTGAACCTCGCATATCAGGAAGTTAAGGAGTTAAGACGTATGTCTTGCAGCTTAAAAAACTACGCCAAAAAGACTGTTGTCTTAACTCCTAGCGAACGTAGGGAGCGATAACTCATTTAACTTCTTTAACTCATTTAACTCTTTAACTCCTTTACCTCCTGAACCTGCGAAACCAGAATCTAATATGCGAAACTTCAAGTTTTCTGCGTTAACATTTGTTTAAAAATCAGTCCTTTTTCGGTATCGTTAACTTCATTTATCTGATAATTGTTTAACACAACATAAGACAGGATTCCCTACCCCACTCGCTTTTTCAAAGATTTCGGCAGTAAGGAATGAGGAAAAAAGGGACCCTAAAAAAAAGGCACCCCTTTCGGAACCAAAAATAAACGCTTAAAATATGTAAAAATGGACTGAATTCTTAAAATATGTTTATAAAAAGCGGAAAACACCCTTCACCACCCTTCACCCGTAACTATTTGACACACAAAATGTTAAATAAAAAGGTGAAGGGTGAAGGTTTGAAAACTCTTTTTTATATATACGCGCGGCAAGGAAAAAAATCCGTTTTTTCATTTTTCTGACTTTCTGGATTTTCCAAAAATCCTAAAAAAAGAATATAATATAAGATTTAAAATATACCCTTCACCCTTCACCTCGTCACTTTTCCGTTGTTTCGCTTCTTCACTACTTCTTCTTCAAAATACCCCTACAAAAATGGGCACAAAAATGCTGCGTTAAAAAGTTTAACCTAGGTTATTCTTTGTAAAAAGCGAGTCCTATAGGACTCGCCGCCTAAGTAAAACATTTTGTTTACCTTCGCAACATGGAACAGAAGAAAAAGATAAGAGAAAAAGATTTGCTGAAATTTATGGCAGAACTTGAAGATGAAGCCAGATTTAAGCTGGCTATCGCAGAAACATGTGGCGTATCACCAACTATGATTCGTAAAGAAGCTGGGGGACAGGACACTATCGATAAGAAGGCAGATAAGATGACGCTCATACCAGAGTACATATTCGCTATTGATAGAGCCATCAAAACCATTCTCATGGAAAAAGATGATGATGATGCCTTCGAAGGTAAAACCTGGGTTCATGAAGAAAATGTCCATCATAAAACAAGATTCCAGTATTATTGCGATGAAGTGTACATATGGGAACAGAACAAAGGTTCGGTATACTGGAGGGAACATAACAGAGCATGGAGCTACTGGAGATATAGCCTTCCCTACTGGTATATTACTCATAAACTTAAAGAATTATTAGAAGATACAGATTCATAAAACCCAAAAAGAAATGAAAGAGATTAAACCCACAAACGAGACCGGAAAGAACCCGGAAACAGAACAGGAGAAAGAGGTCTTGCCCTCTTTTTTCCAGACTCTGAAGACCTCTACCAGCAAGCCTCTCCCCAACAGAGAGGTGCTGGAGTACAACATCATGCATTCGGCACCGGTGAAAACCAATACCGAAGGCTACAGGTCGATGATAAAGGTGGACAAGAGAACGGCAGAGGACATCAAGCACCGGCTGCCCTGCATCACTCCCAGCGTGCAGCTCAAGGGAAACTCCAAGAAGCTGACTGACTTCCAGAAGGAAACCTACTGGCTGATGCTCGATTATGACGACGTGCCCCCCAAAAACATCGCAGCACTCAGGCAGACCGCCCGGAAAATCCCCTTCACCATGGTCTTCTACATCACCGTCTCGGGCAAGGGATTCCGCATCCTGCTCAGATATATGCGGCCTGAAGGATGCAATCTCACTGCCACCGAACTCCACAAGCTCGCCATCAGGAAAGCCATGAGCGTGTACGACAAACTGCTGGGTATCAGCTGCGACAAACAATGCCAGGACATGGTGAGAAGCTGCGGACTGGCTTACGACCCCGAGGCTTACTTCAACTGGAATGCCGAGGTCTTCGCCATCAACCGGGAGGAGGTAGAGGAATTCGAAAAAGCCACAAAGCAACAGGAGGAACAGAACAGAAAAAGGCAGACGGAGGCTGAAAAACCCAGAAAGAAAAGCCCGCGCAAACAGGAAGACGAGGCGCCACCCAAGACGCTCACCACCGAAGAGATTCTGCAGTATGTAGACAAACTGGCGGAGAGCTGGGAAGAGCGGTTTGAGGAGCATCATCACAACAGCTACGTAGTGAGATACGCCACATTCTGCCTCTGTTTCGGAGCCGAAAAGGAGGAGGCTGTGAAACACATGGCAGATAAGTTTGGCGGCGAATATGCCGATACCGAGCGGGTGGCACGAGAGATTTACAAGCATACCGAGCGGCTGGGAACCTGGAAGATAAGACAGCAGGGAGAGGATGAGCAGAAACGCTATACCAGCATGAGAGCACTGCTGGGATGGCTGGGAGCCCGATATGAAATGCACCACAACACGCTGAGCAACCAGTATGAAGTGCGCGCCATCAACACCGGAGAGAAGCTCTATCTCGACTGGACCGAAGTGGATACCCGGGTGAGCAATTCCCTGTTCGTGAAGATGGAACTGGAGAATATCTGTACCACCCAGAAAAAGCTGGATACGGTAATCAGAAGTAACTTCAGTCCCGAATTCAACCCCATGGAGGAATATCTGAAGAGTCTGCCGAAATGGGACCGGAAGACTGACTATATCGCTGAATTGGCCCATCGGGTAACCGTGATGCAGACCGGCGGTCACCGCCATACGGAGGAGGATTTTGCCTATGCCTTCAAGAAATGGCTGGTCAACATGGTGGTTTGCTGGGTTCGGCCCGATGTCACCAACCAGTCTATCATGGTTTTCGTAGGCAAGGGCGGCATCTTCAAGACCACGTTTTTCGACCATCTTCTGCCGCCCCATCTGCGCAAGTATTTCGCCAACGATTCTACGGGCGACTACAAGAACAAGGATTTCCTGCAGATGTGTGCCAGCAAGGCGATAGTGTGTCTCGATGAGTTCAGTTGTCTGCGCGGCAAGAACCTGGATTCCTTCAAGAGCAACATCACGAAGCGCAACATCAGCATGCGAATCCCTTATGCCGAGTGGGACTGCATCTTGCAGAACAATGCGGGGTTCTGTGCCACGAGCAATGAGATTCATATCATCGATGATGACGAGAACCGCCGTTTCCTCATCTGGCGCATCGAGAAAATCAAGAGTCCCATCGACTTCCCCTTCAATTACGAGGGCATCTACTCCCAGGCTGTGGCACTGGCTCAGGAGGTGATAGAGAAGCGCCGTAGGGGTGAGCCCTGCGACTGGGTTTACTGGTTTACGAAGGAGGAGAACGAGGAGATACAGCGCCACAATCTTTATTTCCGTGTAAACAACTAAATAGCCGAGCGCATCAACAAGTTCTACCGTGTTCCTGATGCCGATACGCCGTCCGAGTTCTGCAAGTTTGTTACGGCGAGTGATGTGATGGAGCGCATCTGCACGACCCCCGCCTTCCGCCAGTCGATGTCGAACAAGGATATATCGATGTTCATGGAGGCGCTGGGGTTCAAGAAGATTCACCGCAAGACGGGCAACGGCTGGAAGGTGATAGAGATGCGTCCGGACGAGATAGAGAACAACCAGAAGATGGATGGCAGCGAGAATATTCCGCCCGAAGATCTCCCATTTTAGGAATTTCTGCTTCGGAGATATTTTTTTATCTTTCGGAGATATTTCCGTATCTTTCGGAGATATTTCCGTATCTTTCGGAGGGATTTTATCCTACCAGGCAGAAGAAAGAAGCAAGTGACAAAAACAGACTAAAAAGAACAAATTATGATAGAAGACAGAAGTTACGGGAAGGCAGAGCTCGCCATGCTCTACTTTCCCACCGCTACCCCCAGAGTAGCGCTCAACCGGCTGGTGAGATGGATCAACCGGTGTCCCGAGCTCAAGCAGAGCCTCTGTTCGGGCTACGCCGGCAAGTTTTCCCACTTCTACACCCGGCAACAAGTAGCAGAAATCATCGAATTTCTGGATGAACCATAAAAAACTTACCCTGGAAGGGAATGCATACAACACGCTATGCATATCCCTTCCAGGGTGAGTTAATAAAACTACAATCACAGCAATAAAACTATTAATTTTACGTTCTTTTCAAAAAAAAGGTTGTGCAATAGTGGCTTAAAGGCTAAAAGCACTACCTTTGTAAATAATATCAAAACAGAGTATAATGGAAGAAAACAATATAACAGTAGATAAAGCTGTCCAAACCATAAAAGGGGCAATTTTGCGAGCTCAAGCACAGGCGAGCCAGTCAAGTAATGCCATACAGTTGTCTTTATATTATGGTATAGGGCGTTAAGTGTCTATCAATTTACAGCAAGCACATTGGGGCGCAAAAGCTCTTGATACTATTAGTGAGAGATTGCAGCGTGAATTGCCAGGATTAAGAGGCTTTTCTTCAGGCAACTTGAAGAAAATGCGTATCTTCTATGAGGAATGGCAATGCCTTTCAATTGGTTCGCCATTGGCGAACCAATTACAACAGCTTGAAAATAAGATAGAAGAAGGTATTGAAATAGGAGAAAAATATGCCTAACAATTTCCCGAAAGCGATACCAGACATTAAGCAATCAATGAAAACAATATCAATGTTTAAGGATGAATATTTGCTTGATTTCATCAATACTGAAAATTTGGGACTGGAGATTGAGGACATTGACGAACGTGTAGTTGAGCAAGAAATTGTAAGAAACATGCGCGATTTCATTCTTCAATTCGGAAAGGATTTTATCTTTATGGGTAACCAGTATCGTGACGACTATGTGAGCAAGATAGGCTATGACAAGTTTGAGCAGCGCACATACTTGAAGTATTGCAACGGAGCTGAGACCTTCTACACTTACGACCCACAGCGTCGCAGATTGCAGAACCTCACGGTGAATAGTGGTGGAAACACCATCATGGATAACGCCTACACTTACGATGCCAATTCCAAATATATAAATAAAAAAATAAACATTCCCACCAAAAGAAATTGCAGCCAAGTCACGAGAACCTATTTGTCCAACCATTACAGTATCTGACAGTTGGACAAAAAACAAGCCTAATTGAGATATAATTAAAGGAATTGATAATTTTAATATAGACTTTATCGAATCCCAATTCATACAAATTAATGGGTGGCATTATACCATCGTGTATATATTTTTGGATTTGAAAGTCTATTACTACTAGGATCAGAAGTAGTAATACCAGAATAATGATTAATGGGCAATATTCCTTTAAAAGCAGAATAGTATTGTGGAGTATGACATTTGAATAATATTGTTTTCCTCAATTGATTTGAAAATTCATCAAGAAGCACTCTATCATTACAAATCTTATTAATATAGTCTTCAAAATCAAAGAAAATAGTCGGAGTATATCCATCCATTACCTGGATACTATTTGCTGATATATTATTATTTTGATTTTCGATATTAATTCTTTTCACAATATTTGCCAATTGTTCTAATTCTTGACAATTCGTAACGGCTGCTGTACCATATGGATATGTATATTGACTATAAAACTCATAAAATGCTTGAATAACTCCCTCATAATCAACATTTCCTATAAGATATTTCCCACATTCATGATATGGGAATCCATATGCCATTACTTCAGTGGGACTAGCTATTAAATATTTCGTGACATCTTTTAAATCATATGCAACCTCGATTGAAGACATATAGCAATCATCAAATAGTATATATTCCATAGTAATTCCGGACTCTAAAATTGCTTGAGCCAAGACAGACGTTTCTATTTGATATTCCTGTGTTAATCCACCGAAATATCTTGTCATTGGGCCATTACTTACATTATAATGAAATATCTCTTGAGTTTCATTGGATTTTGTATGAATTACTGGCAACCATCCCATTCCATGGCAGCCGATAATTAATCCATATTTCTTTCCAGGCGCATATTCTTTTATAGCCTTCAATATATTAGAAATACCCTCTTGCGAAGTAAATCTTTGATTGTCATAAGTTCTAATATTCTCAACGATACAACTTCCATTATCATACTTTAATTCCATGAGATCCGCAGTATTTGGCGTTGTAGCTAAACAGACCATGACTCGTGCATTTTGTGAACCTCTTTCTTCTATACTTTTAGAAAAATCTTTTATGTTTTGTTGAAAATAAGGTAACAAATTTGAACTCCAAGGGAAAAACATTATGACTGTTTGTTCATTTTCTTCCTTTGGAACAACAATTTCTTCTTCACTCGAACATGAAATCATGATAGTCAGTGAGACCAACGTGATAAATATGAATATTATATGTGATAATTTATTTGTACTTATGTTCATTGCTTAACACATTTTTTATTCCAAAGTTAGTGATTTTTTTGCCAACAATAGCTATTTCGTGCTATTTTTTACGATATCTTTCATCTTATTCGTCTATATTAACTTAAACTGACTCGTATCGTTTTAAACGAATCATTTTGAATTGCCTAACACCAAAGCCTCAGATTGCCTCAATCCAAGGAATATTCGTCTCGTAACCCATATCAAAATCAATTTCTATTTTCATTGAAGTATTAATAGTTTTTGAGTATCTATTTGTTCTCCTGTCGTTATAATTTATGTTGTATATCCAACTTACAAAATGCCCCATTGAGTCCACAAATCTTACGGGAAGCAGGCGGATTCTGTCAGTGCAAAGGTAATGTTTTTATTTCAATCCGGTATCACGGCAGAGGTGATTTTTGGTTGTTTATGCAAGAATAATTCGGAATATGTAAAATAAACGGTAAAATATCTGTTGTATTGGCGATTGGACTTACCGTGCAACGAGTTAAGCGATTAATAAAAGTACAATCACCGCAATAATACTATTGATTTTACGTTCTTTTCAAGGGGGGGTGCAATAGTGGCTTAAAGGCTAAAAGCACTACCTTTGTACGCAATATAACAACAATACGTTTAAGGTCACAATTTGTGATCTCAAAAATTAAGATAGCAATATGGCAGATAACATAGATAAAAAAGAACCAGTCGCAATTTGCGACCAGTCCAAAATAGATGTTACAAAATGCGATAACCATGAACTCGCAGGTAATATCGAACCTCTAATAAAAGTAATTAGAGGGCAACAAGTTATGCTTGATAAAGATTTAGCAATGCTATATGGGGTAGAAGCTAAAGTTCTGAATCAGGCTGTTAAACGCAATGTTGAACGCTTCCCTAATGACTTTCGGTTTCAATTGACAAAGGAAGAATGTTTAAGGTCACAAATTGTGACCTTAAACGAAAAACAAGGTCATCACCTCAAATATATGCCGTATGCTTTTACTGAACAAGGCGTGGCAATGCTTAGTAGTGTTCTCCGTTCAAAAACAGCCATTGAGGTCAATATACAGATCATGCGAGCCTTTGTTTCCATGCGCCACTTCATGGTGAATAATGCTTCTATGTTCAGCCGCTTAGAAACAATAGAATATCACCAGTTGGAAATTTTACAGCACCAACAAGATACAGATAAACACTTGCAAGAATCCGACAAGCGTATAGAAGAAGTGTTCCGTAGATTGGACGAGGGCAACGCAAAGCCGAAGCAGGGTGTGTTCTACAATGGGCAAGTTTATGATGCCTATACATTCGTGTCCGACTTGATTAAGAGTGCAAAGAAACGTATTGTCCTTATCGACAACTATGTTGACGAGACTGTACTGACATTGCTCGATAAAAGAGATAATAACGTGTCTGCAATTATCTACACTCAGCAGATAAGCCGTCAGTTCCAACTCGACATAGACCGTCATAATGCTCAATATGCACCGATTGATGTTGAAACATTCCGTTTATCACATGACCGCTTCCTTTGTATAGACGATGATGTGTATCACATAGGAGCATCCA
>ERZ780125.540-NODE-540-length-11937-cov-2.64248_pt1 | contig 11937 bp, 9 predicted proteins | sample MGYA00433082_ERZ780125 | MGnify/ENA primary metagenome ERZ780125 (study PRJEB29588, sample SAMEA1970465) | human gut metagenome | biome: human gut; feature: human-associated habitat; material: faeces | place: Denmark | collected 2008/2010 ... | reverse complement strand
CTGTTGGGCCCCCTCGGCAGGCCACTTCATCTCCAGCTCCTATTATATGGACAAGCTGCCCGAGTGGGTCAACCGCTTCAACAAGACCGTGCGTGTGAAGCCTGGTACCGACATCAAGTGCAGCCCCGAGGGTGTCACCAAGACTTTCCAGATGGCCAAAGCCGTGCTCGACAATGAGCAGCTGGGTCAGGACGATGTCACCGACATGCTCGCCATCAGCATCTCTTCGACCGACATCATCGGACATGCCTATGGCACCCGTGGCGCCGAGAATAAGGCTGCCTATATGCGTACCGATGCCGAGTTGGCCGACTTCCTCGCCTATCTCGACCAGAAGGTGGGCAAGGGCAACTACCTCTTCTTCCTCTCCGCCGACCACGGTGGCATGCACAACGCCAATGTGATGAAGGAGCACAAGATACCCGCCGACGGCTATGCCGCATGGAACGAAATCAAGTCGCTCAACGAGGCTTTCCGCACCAAGTATGGCATCGAGACCGTGGCGCTCATGGCCAATGCCAACCGCATCTACCTCGACCACGCTGCCATCGCCAAGGCCGGACTCCAGCTCGACGCCGTGAAGAAAGAGGCTGCCGACTTCCTGGCCCGCAACCCCAAGGTACACATGGTAGTCGATTATGCCAATGCCGTCAACACCAGCCTGCCACAGCTCATCCGCGAGCGCATCGTCAACGGATGGAACCCCGAGCGCAGCGGCGACCTCTTTGTGGTGCCCAAGCCCCATCATGTCGATGGCGTGGTTACCCCCGAATACCGCGGCACCAGCCACGGCGTGTGGAACCCCTACGACTCACACATCCCCATGGTATTTATGGGATGGAAGGTACCCCACGGACAGACCTCCACACCTACCCGCATCGTCGATATCGCCCCCACCGTGTGCGAGATGCTGCATATCCAGATGCCCAACGCCTGCATAGGCGACGCAGTCAACGAGATAGTTAATCCCAAATAATCCCTGTTTTAGTTTCACCCCATCAAGCCACTCACTCATGCCGTGAGTGGCTTTTTTCATGCCCACAAATTCTCCGCCACCACCCCTAAGTTTATCTCAAAGCGTGAAATGCAGGAATCGTGGCGCGCAATCATAAAAGCAAACCACGAAACAATAAAATCCAACCACGAAATACTTCCCAAAGCCATCATCACCACCTCTTTCCGTGTGGTGGGATGGGGGAGTGGGCTGGCGGGAATGATGGTTGTGGTGACGACAAAGCCCAGGACTGTGGGGAAAATTCCTCGACAGTCCTGGGCTGTTATCCTCTTGGTCTCGCCTTGCGGCAGAGGGCCATTGCTTAATAATTCTCGGCCTTGAGCTCGAAGTAGCTCTGCGGATGGTTGCACACGGGGCATACCTGGGGAGCCTGCTTGCCCACTACCACGTGGCCACAGTTGCGGCATACCCAGATGGCGTCGCCTTCGCGTGAGAATACGAGGGCATCCTCGATGTTCTTCAGCAGCTTGCGGTAGCGCTCCTCATGGAGCTTCTCGATGGCAGCCACGCCGCGCATCTTGGCGGCAATCTCTGTGAAGCCCTCTTCCTCGGCCTCCTGTGCCATGCGGTCGTACATGTCGGTCCACTCGTAGTTTTCGCCCTCGGCGGCAGCCTTCAGGTTGCTTCTGGTATCCTTTACGGCGCCACCTTCAAGGTACTTGAACCACATCTTGGCGTGCTCTTTCTCATTGGCAGCTGTCTCTTCAAAGATGGCAGCTATCTGCTCGAAGCCGTCCTTCTTGGCACGTGATGCGAAATAGGTATATTTGTTGCGAGCCATAGACTCACCTGCGAAAGCCTCCATGAGGTTCTTCTCTGTTTTGGTTCCTTTAAGTTCTTTCATAATCATTTCTGTTTTGTTTGTTATTCTGGATGCAAAGTTAACCATATATCCGACAGCCTCCAAACGTTTTTTTCTATCTGCCCATAGAAAAAATCTATAATAGTGTGCTCTGCCGTTGATTATTTTATTAACTTTGCCCATACAAATGATAATTTTAACGCGTAAATAGGCCATGACATTACAACAGATGGAATATATTGTGGCGGTATATCGGCTTCGCCATTTCGCCCGTGCCGCCGAGCATTGTGGCGTCACCCAGCCCACGCTGAGCGCCATGATACAGAAGTTGGAAACCGAATTGGGCGTGAAGATATTTGAGCGCTCGTCGCAGCAGGTGATACCCACCGAGATAGGCCGCAAGGTGGTAGAGCAGGCATGGAAGGTGCTGGTGAGAGCCAACCGCATCCACGACATCGTGAACGAAGAGCGCCAGTCGCTGGCAGGCACTTTCAGTCTGGGTATCCTGCCCACCATAGCCCCATATCTGCTGCCTCGGTTCTTCACCCGTCTGCAGCGCGAGCACCCCGAGGCCGATATCCGCGTGATGGAGATGAAGACTGCCGACATCAAGCGTGCCCTCAACCGGGGCGAGCTCGACGCCGCCATCCTGGTGAGCCTCGACGATATGGACCACTATGTGCAGACACCGCTCTTCTATGAGCAGTTTCTGGCCTACGTGTCGCGTGGCGATGCCCTCTTCTCCCACAAGGCCATCAAGACCAGCGACCTGAACAACGAGTTCCTATGGCTGCTCGAAGAGGGTCACTGCTTCCGCGACCAGCTGGTCAAGTTCTGCCAACTCAAGTCGGCCGACAGCAGCAAGAAGACCTATTCGCTCGGTAGTATCGAGACCTTCATGCGCATGGTGGAGGGCGGCCAGGGTGTCACCTTCATTCCCGAGCTGGCTCTCGAACAGCTCTCTCCGGCTCAGCACGAACTGGTGCGCCCCTTTGCTCTGCCCATACCTGTGCGCGAGGTGGTGCTGCTTACCACGCGTGCCTTTGTGCGCCACTCGGTGCTCAATCTCATTGCCGACGCCGTGCGCCGCAGCGTGCCCCAACGTATGCTCCAGTTCAATAATACCGAGCAGAGGGTGTAGCCGCAGGCCTGCACCTGATGAAGAAACGATTAAAACAGATGATTATGGAAAATATTGCTGTCCGGTAAAAATCAAAATAGCATAAAATCTCGCCCGAAGCCCAGTAAATTTGACTTCGGGCTTTCTTTTTCCAACAATAAGCCCCCTTAATCGAAAAGATTAGGTGGTGGCGGCGCTTTTTGCGTCTCTTTTTGCAAGAATATCATTCCATGTTTTCTCGGGTTCTTCCATGAAAGCGATAAAATCGACATAGTACATGAGCTTGAATCCAACCATGGTAACAACCAGCGAGAATGCACTGTATCTGTTTCTCACCGTCTTTGGGCTCGTGCGTCTGCCCCATAGCGCATTCCCATTATCGTTATGTGAGTGTATTGTTTTTTTTACTATTATGTTGGCGGTTATGAGAAGCATTGTGCAATTATTCCCGAATAATAGACTGCTTCATCATTTTTTTTTGTACTTTTGTCCTCGTCTTTTAATACATATAGGATGAAAACAGTAAGAAGCATGATGGCGATACTGGCACTGGCCGTATCGATAGAAATGGGGGCACAGGGCATTATACGCCCTAAGACCACGCCTGCTCCGAATGTTACGCATACCACACCCTCAAAGTCTAAGACACAGAAGCGTACGGTGCAGACCCGAAAGAGTGGGCCGTCGCGTAAGCAACTGCTGGATCAGGCTGTACATGATATGGTACGCGTAGAGGGCGGCACCTATACAATGGGACTTACCAAGGGTATGCAGGATGCAGTAGGGTGGGCCTCGCCGGCTCATAGAGTTACGGTAAGCTCTTTCTTTATCAGTAAGTATGAGGTGACTCAGGCGCTGTGGCGTGCCGTCATGGGCAGTAACCCTTCGCGGTTTAAGGGCGACAACAGACCTGTGGAGCATGTGAGTTGGGATGACTGCCAGCTGTTTCTGTCGCGCCTCAGAACACTTACCGGCTACAGTTTCCGTCTGCCCACCGAGGCCGAGTGGGAGTATGCCGCACGCGGTGGTAACAGGTCGCGTGGCTATGTGTTCAGCGGTAGTGACAACCTGAATAACGTGGCCTGGTACAAGGGCAATAGCGACATGACCACCCACGATGTGGGAGGCCTGGAACCCAACGAACTGGGGCTGTATGACATGGCAGGCAATGTGTCTGAGTGGTGCAGCGACTTTATGGGCGACTATACCGCCAGTCTGGCCGTTGACCCCAAAGGACCGGCTACGGGCGATTTCCGCGTGGTGCGTGGCAATTACTGGAATGGTGCGCAGATAGGGTGCTATATATGTGCCCGAGGCTCGGCAGTGCCCGATTCGCGCCATACTACGGGGCTGAGGCTTGCACTGTCAGAGTAGCGTTGCAAAAAGATAGATTATGGAAAAAGAATTTGAAGACTTTCTGGACCGCTCATAGCAAACAACTCATTGCGCGAGCCCCCAAGCGCTGGCAGGAAGAGCGAACCCATAGCTTGGGGATGAACACTCTGGGCGACTGGCTGCTCTGGATAGTGCCCGTGGGCGTGGTGGTGTGTCTGATGGATTACAAGTTTGTGGCGAGCAGCCTGGTTAACTTCCTTATCTTGCTCGTCATCTGCGTGGTGTGCGTGGTGGTGTGCCAGATGGTGCGTCCCTATGTCACGGGCAAACGCAGCGTGGCCGAAATAGACAAGGAAATCAAGCAATACTACTACGAGCAGTATCGCCGTGACGGAAAGATAGAACTGTAAGGGTGGTCATATCCGCATCAGGTCGCTCATGATGCTGTCGGAGAGGTAGATGCCGCTGCGGGTGAGGTGGAGCCGGTCGTCATCGACAGCCAGCAGGCCGCGGCCGATGTGTGGTTTGGCGGCGTCGAGAGCAAACTGCCGGTCTTCGGGCGAAAGGTGCTCGAGCTGCAGCCCCTCTCGCGTGCGTAGAGCAGTGGTGATAAGGTCGTTGTAGTGGGTCTCGGCATCTATCGTCTCGTATTCGCAGGGGCGGATGCCTTCTTCTATCGAGCTGATGTAGTCGTCCAGACTGGCTGTATTCCAACTCCTTGTCTTTCCGTCATACGAGTGTGCGGCTGCACCTACGCCTATGTAGGGCGTGTCGTGCCAGTAGCTGCTGTTGTGGCGGCTTCGGAAGCCCGGTAGGGCAAAGTTGCTTATCTCATAGTGTTCATATCCGGCAGCGGTAAGCCGGTCGATAAGCACGTTGTACATGTCGAGCGACAGTTCGTCGCTTATTTCCTTTATTTTCCCTTGCTCCAGATACCGGTAGAGCAGGGTACCCTCTTCATACATCAAAGAGTAGGCCGACAGGTGTTGGGCGCCGAGAGCGAGAGCATGGTCTATGTCGCTCTCCCAGTCGGCCAGAGTCTCGTCGGGAAAGCCGAACATGAGGTCTACGCTGATATTGCCGATGTTCAGCCGATGCAGTGTCTCTACAGCCCGTGTCACCTCATCGGCAGTGTGGCGTCGGCGAATCAGGCGGAGCCTGCTGTCACTGAAAGTCTGGGCTCCCATACTTACACGGTTTACCTGTGGCGGCAGGCGGAAACCTGCGCGACACACGTCGTCGGGATTACATTCGATGGTGACTTCGGCGTCGTCGCTCACCCTATACCTATTATATATATAGGAGATGAGTCTGTCGAGATTGCCGGCAGAGAGCATGCTGGGCGTACCTCCCCCCAGATAGATGGTATCGATGCTGTCGGCAGAGGCTTGGCGCATGTCAAGTTCGTGGCACACGGCGTCGATATAACTATCTTGCATATCAGCACGTGTGGTACTGTAAAAGCCACAGTAGGCACAACGCGATGCACAGAAAGGTATGTGAATGTATAAACCAGCCATAATTGGCGCAAAATTACTAATAAGTTGAAAAAAAATGAAGATTTTTGCCGTTTTCTTTTGGTGTTTCTCCTAAAATATATAACTTTAGCATCGATAAGGGCAAGTGTATCGCAACACATGCCATGACTAAGAACATTACTAACAACTTAAATCTTTTTGATATGAGAGTATATCAAACAAATGAAATCAAGAACATCGCGCTGCTTGGCAGTGCGGGTAGCGGCAAGACCACGCTTGCCGAGAGTATGCTTTTTGAAGCTGGAATCATCAAACGTCGTGGTACAGTGGAAGCCAAGAATACGGTGAGCGACTACTTCCCCGTAGAGCAGGAGTATGGCTACTCTGTATTCCCCACAGTATTCCATGTAGAGTGGAACAACAAGAAACTGAATATTATCGACTGTCCCGGTTCCGATGACTTCGTGGGTGGCGCCATTACTGCCCTCAACGTTACCGACCAGGCCGTGATTCTCATCAATGGCCAGTATGGTCCTGAGGTGGGTACACAGAATAACTTCCGTTATACCGAGAAGCTCAAGAAGCCCGTTATCTTCCTTGTCAACCAGTTGGATTCAGACAAGTGCGACTTCGACAACATCATCAACAGCATGCATGAAATCTATGGCAGCAAGTGCGTACAGATACAGTACCCCTTGTCTACCGGTCCTGGTTTCAATGCGCTTATCGATGTGCTCCTGATGAAGAAGTACAGCTGGAAGCCCGAGGGTGGTGCACCCATCATCGAGGACATTCCTGCCGAGGAGATGGACAAGGCTCTGGAGCTGCACAAGGCTCTGGTCGAGGCTGCTGCCGAGAACGATGAGTCGCTGATGGAGAAGTTTTTCGAAGAGGAAACCCTCACCGAGGACGAGCTGCGTGAAGGTATTCGCAAGGGTCTGGTAACCCGCTCTATCTTCCCTGTATTCTGCGTATGTGCAGGCAAGGACATGGGCGTTCGCCGACTGATGGAATTCTTGGGCAATGTAGTTCCCTTCGTAAGCGAGATGCCTAAGATGCACAATACCCGTGGTGAAGAGGTTGAGGCCAACGCCGCTGGACCAGAGAGTCTGTATTTCTTCAAGACTGGTATGGAACCCCATATCGGTGAAGTGTCTTACTTCAAGGTTATGAGTGGTTCGGTTAAGCCTGGTGACGACCTTGCCAATGCCGACCGTGGTTCCAAGGAGCGTCTGGGTACCATCTATGCCTGCGCCGGTGCCAACCGTATCGCCGTAGACCGTCTCGAGGCTGGCGACATCGGCTGTACCGTGAAGCTCAAGGATGTCAAGACCGGCAACACGCTCAACGGCAAGGACTGTGAGTGGCGTTTCGACTTCATCAAGTATCCCAATTCCAAGTATTCGCGTGCTATCCGCACTACCAATGCCCAGGATATGGAGAAACTCATGGTCGCCCTGCTCAAGATGCGTCAGGAAGACCCCACATGGGTGGTAGAACAGAGCAAGGAACTGCGCCAGACTATCGTTCACGGTCAGGGAGAGTTCCATCTGCGTACGCTGAAGTGGCGTCTGGAAAACAACGAGAAGCTGAGTGTAGTCTTCGATGAGCCCCGCGTGCCTTACCGTGAGACCATTACCAAGAAAGCCAAGGCCGAGTATCGTCACAAGAAGCAGAGTGGTGGTGCCGGACAGTTTGGCGAGGTTCACCTCATCGTCGAGCCTTATGCCGAGGGTATGCCCGATCCTACCGTGTTCAACTTCGGTGGTCAGGAGTTCAAGATGAACATCAAGAGCCGTCAGGAAGTAGATCTGGAGTGGGGTGGCAAGCTCGTATTCCTCAACTCGGTTGTCGGCGGTGCCATCGATACTCGTTTCATGCCCGCTATCCTCAAGGGTATTATGGACTGCATGGAGCGCGGACCTCTTACTGGTAGCTACGCCCGCGACGTACGCGTAATCGTTTATGATGGCAAGATGCACCCAGTTGACTCCAATGAAATCTCATTCACCCTGGCTGCCCGCCACGCTTTCTCTGATGCGTTCAAGAATGCCGGTCCTAAGATTCTGGAGCCTATCTATGACCTCGAGGTTTATGTACCGTCAGACTATATGGGCGATGTGATGAGCGACCTGCAGGGACGTCGCGCCCTCATCATGGGTATGGACTCAGAGGCTGGTTACCAGAAACTCCAGGCCAAGATTCCATTGAAGGAGCTCGCCAACTACTCTATTTCTCTGAGTAGTCTTACCGGCGGACGTGCCTCGTTTACCACCAAGTTCGCCAGCTACGAACTCGTGCCCAATGATGTTCAGTCCAAGCTGATTGCCGAGCATGAGGCAGAGCAGAAAGACGATGACGAATAACTGAGTATAAAATCCGAAAATGATGGAGGGAATGGGTAAAGCCATATCCCTCCTTTTTTTATCCTATCCGTCATCACGATAATTACAAATGCATAAGTAATCTGTGTGTTTATAGTTAATAATGTTAAACACGGTGTAAATAATTAACCTTTTAATGTTAACGTTTTAAGTATTTACGTATATTTGCATTATGAAAAAGAAAACAATATGGACCATAGCAGTCATCATGGGCGTCAGCTTCCTGATTCTGCTTTTCCTACAGCTCAAGTATATCCAGGAGATGGTGGATATGAAGAAAGAGCAGTTTGACGAGAGTGTCAACCGTTCTCTCTATCAGGCCTCGCGCAATTTGGAGCTTAACGAGACCCTGCGTTATCTTGAGAAAGACGTCAACGAGACTGAGCGTAAGGCCTTCAAGAAGGACTCTGTGGGCACGCGCTCCGGCCATCCCGACGCTACAGTGCAGCAGTCGCATCAGTATGCTGCCGTGGGCAAGGACGGCACTATCTACACCTCGTTCGAGCTCAAGACCATATCATCCAATCCTGCCACCAAGCCCAAGGGAATGATTCTCGAAAACGACAAGGGCAGCATCTCCGAGGCTTCGAGGTCGTTGCAGGAGATTGTCAAGAACCGCTATGTCTATCAGAAGGCGCTGCTCGACGAGGTGGTGGTGTCTATACTCTACTCGGCATCAGACAAACCGCTGAAGGAGCGCATCAACTTCAAGCTGCTCGACCAGGACCTCAAGGCAGAGTTGATGAACAATGGCGTCAACATTGGCTACCATTTCACCGTGTCTACCCAAGACGGTCGCGAGGTCTATCGCTGTCCCGACTATTCCGACGAGGGAGAAGAGTACACCTACACCCAGATACTCTTCCGCAACGACCCGGTCAGCAAGATGGGAGTTGTCAAGCTGCACTTCCCCGATATGAACAGCTACATCTACTCGTCTATCCGCTTCATGATTCCCAGTGTGATCTTCACCGTGGTGCTGCTTATCACCTTTATCTTCACGATAGTCACGATATTCCGCTCGAAGAGATTGTCTGAGATTAAGAATGACTTCATCAACAATATGACCCACGAGCTCAAGACGCCTATCGCCAGCATTTCGCTTGCGGCGCAGATGATGAACGACCAGAGTGTCACCAAGAGCGAGACCATGATGAAGCATCTGTCGGGAGTGGTGCAGGACGAGTCCAAGCGCCTGCGCTTCCTCGTGGAGAAGGTGCTGCAGATGAGTATGTTCGACCGCAAGAAGGCTGTGTTCAAGAAGAAGCACCTCGACCTCAACGAGATGGTCGAGAACATGGCCAACTCGTTTACCCTGCGCGTAGAGCATACCGGCGGAAAAATCTACACCGAGATTGAGGCTGTCGACTCTGCCATCTATGTCGACGAGGTGCACTTCCAGAACGCCCTCTTCAATCTGATGGACAACGCCGTGAAGTATGGCAAGCCCGAGAAGCCGCTCAATATCTATCTGCGCACATGGAACGACGATACCCATCTCTGCTTCTCCGTGCGAGATACCGGCATCGGCATCAAGAAGGAAAACCTGAAGAAGGTGTTTGAGAAGTTCTACCGCGTGCATACCGGCAACGTGCACGATGTCAAGGGCTTCGGTCTGGGACTTGCCTATGTCAAGAAGATTATCGACCTGCATAGCGGCACCATCAAGGTAGAAAGTGAAGTGGGCAAGGGTACCACCTTTACCATCAAGTTGCCAAAGATAGAAGATTAATCAATCACAATTATCAATAGAAACCATATCAATAATCATTTAAACAATACAACTATGGACGAGAAGTTGAAAATTTTGCTTTGCGAAGACGATGAGAATTTGGGAATGTTGCTCCGCGAGTATCTACAGGCCAAAGGTTATCAGGCAGTTCTCTGCCAGGATGGCGAGGTCGGCTACAGAGAGTTTGCCAAGGGCAAGTTCGACATTGCCGTTCTCGATGTGATGATGCCCAAGAAAGACGGATTCACCCTGGCCCAGGAGATTCGTCAGGCCAACACCGAGATTCCTATCATCTTCCTTACCGCCCGTGCCCTCAAGGACGATATCCTCGAAGGCTTCAAGATTGGTGCCGATGACTATATCACCAAGCCATTCTCTATGGAGGAGCTCGTGCTGCGTATTGAGGCCATCCTGCGCCGTGTCCATGGCAAGAAGGCCAAGGATGCTACCGTGTTCCGTATCGGTCGCTTCGTGTTCGATGCTCAGAAGCAGCTGCTCACCATCGGTGAGAAACAGACCAAGCTCACCACCAAGGAGAACGAACTCCTGGCTCTGCTCTGCGCCCACTCCAACGAGATTCTGCAGCGCGACTTTGCCCTCAAGACCATCTGGATTGACGACAACTATTTCAATGCCCGCTCGATGGATGTGTATATCACCAAGCTGCGTAAGCATCTGAAAGACGATGACCAGATTGAGATTATCAACATCCACGGCAAGGGCTACAAGCTCATCGTTCCCGATGCCGATTAAGGCTTGACGCGTAATACATAGAAAAAGGTTCTTCTGCATGCCATTGGCAAAGACAGAAGAACCTTTTTTCGTATCCTTATGAGTCATGCTGGGCGCCACGTCTGCCGTGTCCCGCCCGTTTTCCTACAGGTGTGTGGTCTTGTTGACCAGATAGCTGTCGAGTATCACCATGGCAGCCATAGCCTCCACCACCGGCACGGCGCGTGGCAGCACGCATGGGTCGTGTCGACCTTTGACCTCCAGCTGCGTAGCATTGCCGTCTGTGTCTATTGTGGCTTGCGGTCGGAGCAGTGTTGCCACAGGCTTGAACGCCACACGGAAACAGATGTCTTCGCCATTGCTTATGCCGCCCTGTATGCCTCCGCTGTGGTTGGTAAGCGTCACGTGGCTGCCGTCGGGGTCAAAGAGGTCGTTCACCTCGCTGCCTCTGTGTGAGGCCATGTCAAAGCCGTCTCCATATTCAAAACCTTTGACGGCATTGATGCTCAGCATCGCACTGCCCAGTTGGGCGTGCAGTTTGCCGAACTCTGGTTCGCCCAGCCCGGCAGGACATCCCTCGACCACACAGGTGATGACGCCGCCGATGGTGTCGCCGTCGCTCTTCACCTGCATGATGAGCTCTTCCATCTGTGCCGCTTTGTCGGCATCCGGACATCTCACGTCGTTGTCGTCAGTGCGTCTGAGGTCGTATCGGTGATAGTCGCGGTCCAGCGCTATCCCTCCTACCTGCGAGGTATATGCCGTGATGCTTACCCCTATCTGCTTGAGCGCCAGCATAGCCAGCGCGCCACCCACACAGCGGCTTATCGTGACCCGCGCCGACGAGCGTCCGCCCCCACGATGGTCGCGTATGCCATACTTATTATAATAGGTATAATCGGCATGCGAGGGTCTGAACACACGGCGCATATTGTCATAGTCATGCGAGTGCTGGTTGGTATTGCGCACGATGAATCCGATGGGCGCACCGGTCGATTTGCCCTCAAATACACCACTGAGTATCTCTACCCAGTCGCTCTCGTTGCGCTGCGTCGTAAGCCGGCTCTGACCCGGACGACGACGGTCCAACTGGTGTTGCACGAAGTCCATGTCGATGTCTATCCCAGCCGGAAAACCGTCGATGACACCGCCTATCGCTTCACCATGGCTCTCGCCAAAGGTGGTGAGGCGCAGTATGTTTCCTATTGTGTTGCTCATGTTGTGGGTGGTTTTGTTGCCTATTGGCCTATTAGTGGTTGTGGTGTCCGCCTCCGCAGTGGCCCTCGCCTCCGCAGTGACCTTCGCCGCCACAGTGGCCCTCACCGTCGCAGTGGCCGTC
>ERZ780125.533-NODE-533-length-11987-cov-1.99045_pt1 | contig 11987 bp, 8 predicted proteins | sample MGYA00433082_ERZ780125 | MGnify/ENA primary metagenome ERZ780125 (study PRJEB29588, sample SAMEA1970465) | human gut metagenome | biome: human gut; feature: human-associated habitat; material: faeces | place: Denmark | collected 2008/2010 ... | reverse complement strand
ATCGAGACATGTGTATCGCATGCTCCGGGAGTTCGTGGATTTTGCCAATGTATTTCACTAACTCTCAATTTATTTCTCTTCCACCGGAATCTGCTTCAGATTCTCCACGGGTTCCAGGATCTCATTACTGCGGATGTCGATGATGGGGCCGCCGGTTCCTTCAATGTACTCTCTGGTAATGGTAACCCTTCCGATGTTATCATCCTTCGGGATCTCATACATGATATCCAGCATGAAGTCCTCGATGATGGAGCGCAGGGCTCTGGCACCGGTATCACGCTTCATTGCCTTCTCGGCAATGGCATCCAGGGCATCGTCTGTGAACTCCAGTTTTACCTCATCCAGCTCCAACAGCTTCTGGTACTGCTTAAGAATCGCATTCTTCGGCTCTTTCAGGATCTTCACCAACATATCCTTTGACAATCCCTGTAAAGTACAAATGATCGGCAGACGACCGATAAATTCCGGAATCATACCAAACTTGCGGATATCCTCCACAGTCACCTTGGATAAAATATCGGTATCTTTATCGTATTTATCCTTCAGTTCCGAGTTGAAACCGATGGATGCGGTCTTGGTCAGGCGCTCCTTGATGATCTCGTCCAGATCCGGGAACGCACCACCGCAAATAAACAGAATGTTACGGGTGTTCACCGTTGCCAGAGGTACCATGGCATTTTTGCTGTTGGCACCTACCGGCACCTCCACTTCCGCACCTTCCAGAAGCTTCAACATACCCTGCTGTACACTCTCTCCGCTGACATCCCGGGAGTTGGTGTTTTTCTTCTTGGCGATCTTGTCGATCTCATCGATGAAGATGATACCTTTTTCCGCCTTTTCTACGTCATTGCCCGCCGCTGCCAGCAATTTGGATACCACGCTCTCGATATCATCACCGATATAACCGGCCTCAGTCAGAGAGGTGGCATCAGCAATAGCCAGAGGCACATCCAGAAGTTTTGCCAGTGTCTTTACCAGATAGGTCTTACCGGAACCGGTGGGGCCGATCATGAGGATGTTGGACTTTTCGATCTCAATCTCATCCATAGTGTCAGTGGCCACTCTCTTGTAATGGTTGTATACTGCTACGGAGATGACCTTCTTGGCTTTTTCCTGTCCTACCACGTATTCATCCAGACTGGCCTTGATCTTATGAGGTGCCGGAATGTCCTTGATATTGAATACAGGTTTGGGACCTTCCGCCTTCTTTTTCTTCTTGAGTTTCTGCTTGTTGGGAATACCGCCGTCTCCCTGAAGATCCGCCAGATTCACAAAACTGATGTTGGGGAATCCGTTCTGTCCGTTAAACTGGTTGAAATCATTGGGATTGTTCAACATTCCCTGATAATCGAACTGGCTCACAGTCTCCATGGTCTTGTGCATGCAATCATCGCAGATGCAGATATGGTTGGGCAGCTTGAACATTCTGCCGGCTTTGCTCTCCGGTCTGCGGCAGATAAAGCAGACATCTTCGTATTCGCTGCTGTCCTTTTTGTCCTCTGACTTTTTTTCGGTGGAATTTTCTTTTGCAGTATCCGCCACCTGTGTGTTTCCATTATTTTTTTCGTTATCCTGAGTTTCACTCACATCGGTCTCTGTTTTTTCCTCCTCAGGGATCACTTCTCTATAATCATCATTATAATTATCTGTCATGTTATTCTCCTCTTTGTTTCCTACCACTATTCCGCAGTGTATCTCGGTAACACTTCGTGTTCCCTCGATATCCGGGCTTCGCCCTATCATCCCCGGCCATTACGCAATAATGCCTGCAAGCAGTCATATTGCATAATACCCGTGTCTGACACTTCTCATTGCCTACGCTTATTATACTCAATGAAGTAGCGGGGCACAAGTTAAGTTTTTCTAAACCATTTATAACTATTCATATTTTGGTAAATATTACAAGACCCGGGCAAAACCATATGTCTCGCCCGGGTCTCTTTCCATTTCCTTTTATTTACCTGTTATTTCTTTATTTCTGGCTTGCAGGTCTGCTGCCCAGTGTCAGATTCAGCTCGATGGATACATATTCACCGTTCTGAGGTCTCTGTACCGTTACGGTTACGGAATCACCGGCCGCATAATACTGTAAAGTTTTCTGCAGATCAGAGTAGGAAGAGATACTGCTGCCGTCAAATTTGGTAATGATATCACCTTTCATGATACCGGCATTGGCTGCAGCGCTGCCTTCCTCTACAGATACTACATAGATACCTTCCGGCATGTTGTACATCTGGGAGATCTGGGAAGTTACTTCCCGCAGGGAGATGCCGATGTAACCGACTTCATCCTCAGCTACCTTGGTTCTGGTCTGACGCTCCATCAGATCTGCAATGATAGGACTTGCCGAAGTAATCGGGATAGCATATCCCATACCTTCTACGGCAGTACCACCGATCTTGTTGGAGTTGATACCGATAACCTCACCATTCATGTTCAGCAGTGCACCGCCGGAGTTACCGGGGTTGATGGCTGCGTTGGTCTGGATGAAAGTACCGGTAGAGCCGTTCTCCAGAGTGATCTCACGATTCAGGGCACTTACAATACCGTTGGTAACAGACTGACCATAGCCAAGGGCATTACCGATAGCGATGACCGGCTCACCAAGCTTCAGATCATCACTGCTGCCAAGTGTTGCTACTGTAATAGCATTCTTGGTATCATCACTCAGATCATTTAAAGATACTGCGATCACTGCCAGATCCATGTCGGAATCCAGTCCTTTGACCTGTGCCTGTGCTTCACTGCCATCGATAAAAGTAACGGTCAGAGTATCTGCACTCTCTACTACATGATTATTGGATACGATCAGCAGTTCATCATCGGTCTTACCTACAATGATACCGGAACCACTGGCTGCTTCTTCCTGTGTGTACTGCTGTCCGAAGACATTGGCTGTCTCGGTAAAGTTATTTACGATGGATACCATGGCAGGCATTACTTTTTCTACCACATTGGATACATCGGACTCTACATAAGTAACATTGGTAGCCAACTGTGCACTCTGGGTACTTTCTGTCGTTGCCTCAGAAGCGATCTCATCTACCACTGCGGTATCTGTGCTGGTCGTAAACATCCCGGTTCCCTGCTGTACTGCATAGAAACCGATTCCTGCGAACAGTCCGAAGAACAATCCCAGGCTGACACTTACCATTGCCTTCCGGAAGTAACCGCCATGTTTTTGGGTTTTCTTAGGCTCCGTATTGTTGCTGCCTGTGGTTCCGCCCATCTGATAAGTGGTGTAACCATTCGTGCTTCCTGCTGCACTCTGGGTAGTACTATATTTTCAATAGCCATAACTGTTTTCTGTTCTTGTCTCATTCAGATCTGCTCCACTGAATGTACCGGTTGTATTTTCATTGCCGGTTCCGTAACCGGAAAAATTATCATTCTCATACATATTGCTTCCTCCTATCCTGTTGCAAGTGAGAAACTCTTTTTACCATTACCTGTTTCATTTCTTCCTCTCACCTTATGAACACAGTATATCCGTCAATTGTGTCCGAATTGTGATAACTTTCTGAAGCAATTATGAATCCTGAAAAAACAGAGAGTCTGTTCTGCCTGCAAGCAGTCTCTCTATGGGTAAGTTATTACACTCTACTCAACAGTAACGGATTTTGCCAGGTTTCTGGGTTTATCCACGTCACAGCCGCGTCCCACTGCCACATAGTAGGAGAACAACTGCAAAGGAATGATTGCCAGAGAATTGGTAAAGTACGGATTGGTCTCGGGGATGTATATTACATAATCCGACGCTTTCTCAATGGCCTTGTTGCCTTCAATGGTGACTGCCATAACAAAGGCTCCTCTTGCTTTTACTTCTACCATATTACTGATGGTCTTCTGGAACAGATCCGGCTGGGTTGCCAAAGCCACTACCAGCGTACCATCTTCGATCAGAGAAATCGTACCATGCTTCAGTTCTCCAGCTGCATAAGCCTCGGAATGAATATAGGAGATCTCCTTCAGTTTCAAGGATCCTTCCAGTGAAATCGCGTAATCAATACCGCGTCCGATGAAGAAGATATCTCTTGCTCCCACGTAACGGTTGGCAAAATGTTGGATCTTCTCCTTCTGTCCCAGAAGCAGTTCGATCTGATCCGGCAGGCATCTTAAATCTGTCAGCATACCGGCGAACTTCTCCTGATCAATAGTACCACGTACCCTGGCGAATTTCATAGCCAGCATGTAAAGTGCAGTTAGCTGTGCACTGTAAGCCTTGGTGGTAGCCACTGCGATCTCGGGACCTGCCCAGGTATACATAACACTGTCTGCCTCTCTGGCAATGGAGCTTCCCACCACATTGACAATGCCCAGTACCTTGAAGCCCCTTTCCCTGGACTCTCTCAGTGCTGCCAGAGTATCTGCCGTCTCACCGGACTGGCTGATGACAATGACCATATTACCCTTCTGAAGAATCGGATCACGATAACGGAATTCACTGGCCACATCCACTTCTACCGGGATTCTTGCCAGACCCTCGATCACATATTTTGCGGTAACTCCGGTATGATATGCGGAGCCGCAGGCCACAATATGGATCTTCGTGATCTCTTTGATCTCTTCATCACTCATGTTCAGCTCTTCGATCACAATATCATTATCCTTGATTCTCGGAGAGATGGTATCGTTGATGGTCTTCGGCTGCTCATAGATCTCTTTCAGCATGAAGTGCTCATATCCAGCCTTTTCTGCCGCATTGGCATCCCAGTCAATGGTCACCGGCTGCTTCTCGATCTCTTCCTCATCCACGGAGAAGAAACGCAGACTACCCTGCTGTAATTCCACAACTTCCTGATTGTCTACATAATATACGGTTCTGGTATATTTCAATATCGCAGGAACATCGGAAGCGATAAAGCTGCCGTTGTCGCTCTTTCCTACGATCAGCGGGCTGTCCTTGCGGGCTGCAAAAATCTTATCCGGCTGATCTGCAAACATGATTCCCAGCGCATAAGAGCCTTCCACACGATGAAGCACCTTCGTGATGGCTTCCAGAGGATTTCCCTTGTAATAATAGTCTAACAGATGTGCCAATACCTCGGTATCAGTCTCGGATACGAACTGATACCCCTTATCCTGCATCTTTTTCTTCAGGGGAATATAGTTCTCGATAATGCCGTTGTGTACCACGGCAATGGTTCCCGCATTGTTCATATGCGGATGGGAATTGATATCGCTGGGAGCTCCGTGAGTTGCCCAACGCGTATGTCCGATACCGGAGGTTCCTTTCATATTCTCTCCGCCGTGGGTCAGGTTCTCCAGAACCTTAAGTCTTCCCACTGCCTTTCTGGTGTTGATCTTCTCACCGTCAAAAATCGCCATACCTGCGGAATCATATCCACGGTATTCCAGCTTGGACAGACCGTCCAGAATGATCGGTGCTGCCTGTTCTGTTCCAATATAACCTACAATACCACACATAGTCATACATCCTTTCTGTTCTGTTTCCAGTATTCCTTGTTGGAAGTAAAAGCAAGTACCCATTTTTTCGGGAGCCTGCGATAGTTCTTTCCCAGTAAATAACCTGCATATTTACAGGCGCATTGCATATAAAAATGGGGCAATCCGGCAGACATATGGTTGCTGCGCAAATATACCGTCACATCTTTCACCATTCGTTTTCCCTCGGACTCCGAAGGATATGCTGCAAAAATCTCGGGATGCTCTGCCTGCGATACTCCCAGGTCAAAGTTTCTGTGGAACTGCTGCCCGTTGGTATAATTATGAGAATGCACCACCTGCGCATCCGCCGCATAAGCCACAGAGTATCCTGCTTCCACCGCCTTTGCCGCATAGATCATATCTTCATTAAATATCGTATGTCTGACGAACCCGCCCAGTTCCTCATAGATCTCCCGGCGATAGGCCGCACAGACATTGGAGCAGAAAAAGGTCTTGATCCCCAGGCTGTCCAGGTCTGCTGCCGATTTGATCCGGGACTTTGCCGGATAGTTAAATTCTCTGGTATAGCTCTCCACCGGTGTAGAATCCTCTCTGGGCAGCTGTCTCGCATAGGCCACCGCCACTTCCCCCTGCAGGGGTTCCACCAGTTTTTCGATCAGCCTGTCATCTTTCGGCATGGCATCCTGTGTCATCATCACGAAGACATCCGCAGAAGACTTTTTTACTCCCATCCGTCTCGTACCGCCATGATCGAACTCTCTTTTGGATACATGGTATACCTTGATATTCTGATAGGTTTCCAGAAATCTGATTCCGTAGATCAGCTGATCAAAATATTTTTCTTCCGTATTCAGAAGAATCACCTGATGTACCGGTACGCTCTGACTGCCCAGTTTATCCAATAATGTAAATAATTCTTTTCCCGGCTTATACAGGGGAATGATCACATCTATCTCCATGTCAGATCGCTCCTCACTTTTCCAATCTCTGGTTCATTATACTTTAACTCTTATTGCGGCACAAGCCTTTTCCTACTGTCCAAGAGGATTATAACCTTCTGGGTAATGCACAAGGGAGCCCCGGCAGATTCCGGAAGACTCCCTTGTATTCCTGTTGCTTTACTCTATACACTGTTTCTTACTTATTCATATAAGGTGATGTGTCAGATTCAATCTTATTGCTGTATTCCTTCACGTTGCTGGTTACGGAATAGTTGGCATCATCAAACAGGAACTGATGCAGCCATACTACATTGCTTTCGAGATTTACCGGAATAACACAGCTTCCCTTTGCACCGATATTGCCGGTGTCACGCATGGTCTCTTCGGGGAAACCTCCTTCGTCCACTATGCGATAATTTGAAATATTGCCCAGCAGATCCAGGATGTCCTTGGAATCCAGACTGGTGTAAATGTCGTCGATGGCACTGTTGAATACCTTGGACAATGTTGCATAATCTGCTTTCTTTGCCTGATCTTCGATTGCCTGAATGACTTCACGCTGACGGGCAGCACGCTTAAAGTCGTTACCAGCGGTATAACGGATACGGCAGTAAGCAGTAGCCTGCAGACCATTCAACAGCTGCATACCGGTCTCAGTTACCGGTGTATAATCGCATTTCAAAACTTCTGCAATACCGATCTGATAGTTGTTGATATGCTTGATCTCCTCAGAGTCCACATCAATATAGATACCGCCCAGACCGTCGATCACTTCGCTCAGTCCTTTATAGCCTACGGTCACAAAGTTCGTAATATCCATATCCAGATTCATGTTCAGCATCTTAACCGCCTGCTCTGCTCCGCCATAGGAATAAGCGGCATTGCATTTCTGGTAGGAATCCGTACCGATATTCAGGTACGTATCACGATATACGCTGACCAGTTTGATATCACCGGTATCCATGTTGATGCTGGCGATCATGATACTATCGCTTCGGCTGCCCTTGTACAACAGGCTTTCCTTGGTGGCATCCACACCGAACAGGGCAATGTTCATATAGCCCTTCATAGTTTCATCCTGCTGCACCTCTTCGGGAATCTGAAGTTCTTCTGTCTCCAGAACGGTTACCTTGGGGCCCTCATTGCTGGTATGAGTCATTACCAGATACAATACTGCTACCATGAACAGGATCACTACGATCTCTACGCCAAAGATGATAACCTTTCTTCTCTTCTTGGCTGCACGCTGTTTGGCAGACATTCTCTTCTGTCCGTTCGCAGCTCCGGTTCTCTGTCCACTGCCGGCAGGTCTCTGACCGCTTCCGGCGGGTCTCTGTCCTGTAGGTCTCTGTGCGCTTCCGGAAGGTTTTCTTCCGCTTCCGGCAGGTCTCTGACCATTGCCGCCATTGTTGTTAGAATTTGTTGCCATCTTGTCTTCTCCTTGTACTAATAAGCATTTTTATTGATAAATCCTGTAAAGAACGTCATAAGAATGATCTTGATATCAAATCCAATGGTCCAGTTCTCAATATAGTAAATATCATATTCGATTCTCTTCTTGATGGAGGAATCACCGCGCAAGCCATTCACCTGTGCCCATCCGGTCAGTCCCGGCCGTACCTGATGTTTTACCATGTAACGGGGAATCTCTTCCTTGAACTTTTCCACAAACTGCGGTCTTTCCGGTCTGGGACCGACCAGACTCATATCTCCTTTTAAGATATTGAACAGCTGGGGAAGTTCATCGATACTGGTACGTCTGAGAACCTTACCGATACCGGTGACTCTGGGGTCATTGCGTACCGTCCATCCCTTTTTCTCTTCCGCCGCCGTCTGCATTGCCATGCTGCGGAATTTGTACATATAAAACGGCTTATTATGAAGTCCTACCCGTTCCTGCTTAAAGATCACCGGTCCCGGGCTGGACAGCTTTACCAGAATTGCTGATATGAGCATGATCGGTGAGGTAATAATGATACCGAAAATGGAACCAACGATATCCATTGCCCGCTTGATCACCATATTGCCTGTGTTCGTCAGCGGTACATACCGGATATTGATCACCGGTAATCCCATCAGATCCTCCGTATAGGGTCTGCTGGGGATCAGACTGCTGTAATCCGGAATGAATTTGGTGTGCACCCCGGATTTCTCACAGATATCCACCACACCTTCCAGATAATCATAATCCTTCAGGGAAAGTGTGATCGCGATTTCATCCAGCTTGTTCTCCGGAAGGATGTATTCCAGATTACCAAGCGTTCCCAGTACTTTCACTCCCTTATAGGTCGTGCCGCCCGGGATGTGCTCATCCAGAATACCACACACTACATATCCCCATTGGGGATTGCTGAGGATTCTGTCGATATATTCCTCCGCCGCTCGGGAATAACCTACCAGCAAAATGTGCTTCAGGTTGTACCCCTTTTTCCGTATGGAACGCAATGCCTTGCGCATGATGATACGGAATACGGAAGTCAGAAAAACATTCAGGACATAAAAAATTGCCATGACGGATCGTGAAAAATTGATCTCACGGATGATCATATATAAAATAATGATCAAAGCCGCCAGGCCAATGGTATTCGCCTGCAGGATACTGTATATCTCATGTCTGCGGCGAACCGTACGCTTCGGGGAATACACACTGCACCGGTAATACAGGAACATATAACCGGGTACAATAAAGGGAAGCAGCATATAATAATCCTGCACCGGCAGGACACCGATCCCCGGACCGTCATAAAATTTGATATAATAGGCAAGGACAAAAGATACTGCCGTGATCAGCGCATCTATTATCACAAGAAGCCTGTTAAAGACTTTCTGGTTGTCTTTTATCATACGGGTCACCCAATCTTTAAGTCCGAAAAGCTTCTTTTCAACGATTTCATTCTACAATAACGGTGGGTTTTTTTCAACTTAAGAATTTATGAAGCGATTTCTTAAGATTTCATAAGAATTCGAAAAACATTCAGGTATAATTGCCATTGAATCTTCACATAATTCCATAGATGACTCCATTGAAAGCGCACTTTTGCCTGCTTTCCCACAGGACCCACAGTACGTTTCCACCCTTCTGCCAGTCCCTTTAAATATAGTTTTCCCATTCTCTTCTTGCAAAAAAACAGAAATTTTATGCCAAATCCAAGCAAAAAGAACGGCAGATTCAGGATCCACTGTAGTAGCGGCATATTTTTGCCGATGACATAGATATTATTGGAAGAAGAAAGTTCCGTTTTCCGGGAATTGTAGCGGGATCCCGTAGAAGCACTGCCGTAATGCAGAACGGATGCCGTCGGCTCGTACCGGTTCTCATAGCCGTAGATCCGGGCACGGTAACCGATATCCAGATCTTCCAGATAAGCAAAATGCGCTTCGTCAAAATAACCGATCTCCTCAAATACCTGACGTCTGTAAATTGCCGCTCCGCCACAGGCTGAGAATATGCTGACATTCTTGTCATAATCCACAGCAGGCCGGCCTTTTCCCCGGGAATATGCCCATCCCAGAACGCAGTAGCGGTCTCCCGCATCATCCAGCAGCTCTGGCTTATCCCACATAAGCATTTTGGCGCTGACGGAAAAGATCTTTTCATCCTTCCGAATGGCATCATACAATCCTTTCACAAATCCAGCTTCTACTCTGGTATCGTTGTTCAACAGGATCACATAGGGGCTTCGTGCCTCCCGGATTCCCAGATTCACCGCATGACAGAAGCCAGTGTTCTCCGGCAGGGCGATCAGACGCACCTGCGGTTTTCCCCCCTCTTCTGCCGGTGCCTCTTTTTTGTGACACCATTCGCTGTCCAGATATTCCACGCTCCCGTCAGCAGAACCATTGTCTATGATCAGCACTTCATATTCCGGTGCATTTTCCTGTCCCTGACACAGGGAAGCCATGCATTCCGGTAAATATTTCATTCCGTTGTAATTGGGTATAACGACGGTTACTTCCTTCATAGTCTCTCCCATTTCTCCGGATACTCCGGCAGATACAGCAGTCTTCCCCGTTTTCGTAATGCTTCCGATAATTGCAGACTTAAAAGCCGGATATCTGCCCCGGCAGGCAGTGTGGAGCTGTCAAATACCGGCTGTTGTTCCGGACCTCTTACTACTTCCGTATAAGGCACTCCCACGATTTTTTCAAACAATTCCCTGTCAGCTGACCGGATCCTGATGCAGCGAAGGTCTAACGCTTCTGCATCCTGGGACAGCTCCGCCCGGTGAAGATAACCGCCAAAGTCCTTCGGCAGTCCCTCGTAGAACACCTTTCCGTCCGCAGTCATTCTGCCGCCGGCGATCCTGCCGCGGTTTTTCCCAGACAGCACTCTGCCACCTACGGCAGCCACATCCGGTCTCTCCTGTAATACCTCTGCATATTGTAACCGATAAAATCCTACATGTCTGGTCTCCTCTGCCTTTGCCGGGATCCCACGTTCTGCCGCATGATCCTGCAGTGCACGCAGCCCCGCTTCGTAAGCATATTTCTTGCTGTGGGGATTGGCTGCTGTAGATGCTTCATGGCATCTCCAGTGATACAGCACTCTGGGAATATGAAGAATTCTCTCCTCCCCGGAGCGGCCATCTGCAGCCAGCACCTCTGACACTGCCCGCAGCACCAGATCATAGTCCTGGGCACCGTCGCATTCTGGCCGGAAGGCAAGTTTCTTCATCAGATCTGCATCCATCACCAGAAAATGGCAGATATAGTTATTACTCAGGATTAAATCGTAATTAAAGTCTTCTTTATGGTTGGGATCGTAATATTTTGTCTCATCCCCGTTGCATTTGTCTTCATCCGAATAAGCGAATGCAACTCTGACACCTCTGTCATTTGCTTTGGTAATAGCATCTGCCATCTCATACAGAGCATCCGGTGTCAATACATCATCATGATCCAGCAGGCCGATATATTCTCCCCTTGCATAGGGTAATGCCTGATTGGTATTCGCCGCAATTCCTGCATTTTCCGTAAGGTGTATATAGTGGATCCTTGCATCCGCTGCAATAGTTTCCGCATTTTCCGGGAGCCGTTCTGTCAGGAATCCCTGGTTTGTCAACGTCTCCTCCACACTGTGATCCTCTGTGGCATCCGCCAGAATCAGTTCCCAGTGAGGATAGCTCTGTTGCATAACGCTTGTTATCATTCTGTTCAGATAGATTTCCGGGGTACGGTACAACGGCACCACAATGCTGAGTGTAACCGGATTATCCCATTTTCTGCAACTTTGCCTTTCCAGTTCCTCTTCCGGACAGGGCACATAAAAATAGCGGTCTGTCTCTGTCAGGCGTTCCCTTACAGAGATCCAGGTTTCCCTCAGGCCGTTGCGTTGCAAATAATATAGAGTTTTCTTAAGGTTTGCTATGTTCAGCTTTGCCACGGATACCTCCACTTTTATAAAAGAGCAAATCGCCCTTCCCGGGCGATTCGCTCTTAAAAATAACATTAACTATTCAGAACCCCATTCGCAAAATCGCTCTTCCAGAGCTTTCCTGAATAACATACTTGCATGCTATGATGCCAGGGTCAAAAGGTCTAAGCCCACATGAGCTTGCTCATAGGTGGGTGAAAGACCTTAGGACCCGCCCCGATATGAGCATAAAAGTGGGATGATAATCCCACGATATGCGAATA
>ERZ780125.531-NODE-531-length-12017-cov-1.65374_pt1 | contig 12017 bp, 10 predicted proteins | sample MGYA00433082_ERZ780125 | MGnify/ENA primary metagenome ERZ780125 (study PRJEB29588, sample SAMEA1970465) | human gut metagenome | biome: human gut; feature: human-associated habitat; material: faeces | place: Denmark | collected 2008/2010 ... | reverse complement strand
GCTTCCATCTGTTCCCGATAGGCAGCCACCAGTTCGTCAAAAGTTAGGGCGCGGTATGCCGGATTGTTCACATCGGGACTCATCGAACAGGTTTTGTTGGTCGGTCCCACCGAACCGGCCACGAAACGCGGTTTTTCGGGATTGCGGGCCGTGAACTCATCCGCAAGCTCACGGGCTATCCGGCAAGCCGCCAGATTGATTTCACGACAATAGTCCTCCACGTGATAATCCGCCATCGACACCCGTTGCGAACTGAACGTATTCGTCTCGATAATGTCCGCCCCGGCCGCGAGATACTTGCGGTGGATATCCCGAATCACATCGGGACGAGTCAGCGACAACAGATCGTTGTTACCGGCCATCAATCCCGGCACATCCCTGAAACGTTCCCCTCGGAAATCAGCCTCCGTCAGGCCATACCGCTGAATCATGGTACCCATGGCACCATCCAATATCAATATCCTCTCCTTAACAATCTCTTCCAACCTCATGATTTCAAACTCTAATACCTTTTTACCTGCCGGTCTATCTCGCGCCGGTCTTCCTTTTCCTTCAACGTCTGCCGCTTGTCGTATTCTTTCTTACCCCGGCACAAATACACATCCACTTTGGCACGTCCGTTCTCGTCGATAAACAACAAGGTCGGCACCAATGTGAAGCCGGGACTTTTCATGTCCTGCTGCAACTTCCGGATTTCCTTGCGGTTGAGCAAAAGCTTCCGGTCGCGCCGTGCCGCATGGTTATTGTAAGAACCGTACGAATACTCGGCCACATACATGTTTTTCACCCACACCTCTCCGTTATGGATGAAACAAAAAGTATCCACCAGACTGGCCTTGCCCGCCCGTATGGATTTGATTTCCGTACCGGTCAGCACGATGCCGGCCGTATATTTGTCCAACAGCAAGAAATCAAACGAAGCCCGTTTGTTCTTGATGTTCACCGATTTGGTCTTATTTTTCTTTTCTGCCATCTTTTATCCTCTTTACTCTTTCACCACCTCGGCAAACAGCTCGAGGTGTTCATCCACATAACAAGCCAACGCAACCGTGACTTCTTCTTCCATTTCCACAAACTCGTCATCCAAGTCGTCAAACTGCGGATACGCCTCGAACAAAGCCATAAACTCTTCGTCCGAACAGTCCTTCGTCAGTTCTTCCTTGTATTTGTCATACAGTCTCTTTCCTTTATATACCAGTTTGGAGAAATCATGTGCCCCCATCAACCGCATGGCCTTCGCAAAAGGATTGTCGAAAATAAACGGCCCGTAGCCGTTGTGTATCAATTGGATAAATCCTCCGTCCATCACTTCCTCACGAAACAGGGCATAGGCAAGCAATGAAATTTGTTCCCCACTGAGCATCCCCATGTTCCCGGCATTCAACTCTCCGCCGATAACCTCCCGGTAACGGTCGATGAAGACCTGTAAAAACTCATCCATTCCTTGTGCAGCCGCCTCGCGCAATCGCGCATCGCTGATTGTTATTATTTTCTGTTCCATTCCTTTGCGTCTTGAATTTGCAAAGATAGTGAAAGGTGAGAGCAGTTGCAAGCCAAAAGCTTGCTTTTGAGCGAAAAACTGCCGAGCCGCCTCCTATCTTCGTATTTATTTTCCTACCCGAAAACAAATTCTTTGCAAAAAGCATCTGACATACAATAAATCTCTGTAATTTTGACCACTAAGAATCATCTTTCGATATCAAATTCACCTGAAACAATAGATTTATATGATTGACTTCGACGAATATATACGCCAAGGCGAACCGCAAAAGCGAGAGAAAAGTTACGCATGGCAAACAGCCATCGGCCTACAAGCTGTAGACGGTCTGAAGCCATCCGATTACCTCATCGAGACAGCACGCAAAGATATTGAAGGCGAAATTACATTTAATGAAGCCAAACAACTGATAAGAAGCTATTACCAATCGAAAGCATCTCGTACCCCCGAAGATTCGGAAACGTACGAAGCCGATACCGCATCGACCCACATCCGCCAACTTCTTACCGAAAAAACTTTCGCCTTTACATTGGTCGGACTGACATCCATTCATCGCCGGATCTTTGAAGGTATATTCAAGTTTGCAGGACAGATACGCGACTACAACATTACTAAAAAGGAATGGGTTCTTCGTGGCGATACGGTACTATATGTTTCCGCCCCCGATATTCGTAAGGCTATCGAGTACGATTTGGAACAAGAACGCCAATTCGATTATTCCAAAGTAGACCCAAACGGACTGGTGAACCATATCTCCCAATTCGTATCGGGTTTATGGCAAATCCATCCATTCGGTGAAGGAAACACCCGAACGACTGCCGTATTTACAATTCTCTATCTCCGTTCCATGGGTCTCAATGTAACGAACGACCTATTCGCCCACCACTCGTGGTATTTCCGTAATGCACTGGTACGAGCCAACTACCAGAATATCCAGAAAGGCATTATGCGTGATTCAGAGTATTTGAAACGCTTTTTCCGCAATTTGCTGCTGGGAGAAAACAATGAATTGCGAAATCGGTATATGATAGTCCATGCACCGGAAGAATGGGTTACGGAACAGACACAACACGAAACACGAACAAGTACCGAACAACCTACCGTACAAGTAACCGAACAAGTTCGTGCCCTATTGCTCGCCCTGTCTGACGGACAGTTGCCATTAAAAACCTTGATGGAAAAAGTCGGTTTGAAGCACCGTCCGACATTCTTGGGAAATTATATAGCTCCATCTTTGGAAGCCGGTATCCTCAAAGTACTTTACCCCGACAAGCCCAATCATCCAAGACAAAAATACTTGCTCACAGTTAAAGGTCTGGCTTTATATAACGACTTAAAAAAGCTTCCGCAATGAAAAGACATAATCCTATGAAAAAGGCATTTTACTTCTTCGCGGTCTTGCTCCTCCTGTCTTGCCACCACGCGTCCCAAAAAGGACATACGGTTTCCGTCCGCATCGACCCGGACGAAGCAGAAATCGTGAAACTGATTTTTCAGAAATATCTCTGCGCCGACGAGTGGCTGGACACGGCCGGTTGCGCCCTCATCCCCTTGGCCGACACGGAAAAACCGATAACAAACGCCACCCGGCTCAAGACACACGGGGACAAGATATACATTCAGGACGAAGAGACGCATTGCCTGCATGTGTTCCACGCGGACGGGACACTCGACTTCTCCATAGACCGGCGCGGAAAGGCGGGCAACGAGTACTTGTGGCTCTCGGACTTCCATGCCACGGACGAACGCCTTTACCTGTTGGACCATATCGGGCAAAAGATTCTGGAATGTGACACACTGGGGCGGTTCATCCGGAAGAGGGACATAGACGGCTATTATGCCAACGGCATTTTTGCCACAGACGAAGCCTTGTTCCTCGTCAACGAAGGCAGCACGCCCGAAGCCGGGGCTTTCCACGTTTTCCAGTTTAACCGCGAAGGCGCATTTAGGAACAAGTTCATCCCCTTCAATCCGGACAGGGGGTTCGGCTCAAGCAAGGAATATGACACGGACGGGCAAGGCGGCCTCCTCTTCTGCCAAGCCCCGGACGACACCGTGTTCCTCGTCACGCCGGAAGGATGCACGCCACTCGTGCACATCGACTTCGGGCGGCACGCCCTCCCGGAGGAATACCATCACCTGAACCTGTTGGAAATCATGCGCAAAGGACTCTACCGGCAATACGTGACGGGCATCAACAGGATTTTCGGGAACGGAAAGCTTGTTTTCCTGCAATACCACTACGGTGACGACTGGAACTGGATAGTCTACGACCGTGAACGGCAGGAAGTGGTGAAGCATGGGCGGACGTTGGATGTCAACCACACGTATCGCATCGGGCTGTGTGAGTTTGCCATGGAAGACGGCTACGTATACGAAATCTGCCCGGCTTTCGACTTCCTCATGCATGTGGAGCATTTCATGCCGCGCATATCCCCCGAACCGCGCCACCGAAAAGAACTGAAAGAAACGGCCGCACGGCTGACGGACGTATCCAATCCCGTACTCGTCCGTTATAAATTCAAACACGCGGAATGAAAAGGGATTTTATCGTCTTTTTCACGAGTTTGAAACAATAAACGGTTACCTTTGCCCTGACTAAAAATCATAAAGATTATGGATACACAGATTTCATTCGGCATTGAAGAAACAACTGACGGATTTTTAGCTTATCAACTGCAAAATCCATCTTGTTATGCTTACGGTTCAACCGAAGAAGAAGCTTACGAAGCACTCTACACCCTGACGCACGAAGAAAGGGAAATGTACACGTGGGAGGAGTGGAACTAAAAAGCGTATCAAACCATCCGTGCCCCGAAGACTTGGCATTGCAACCTGTCCTCGGGGCACGGATGTATAACAAAATAGGGAATCTCAGAACATCTTGGCCACCCGCTCTATCCCTTCCGCCAGCGCGTCCACCTCGGAGCGGGTGTTGTAGAGGCCGAAGGAGGCGCGCACCGTGCCCTCCACGCCCAGGCGGCGCATCAGCGGCTCGGCGCAGTGGTGGCCCGTGCGCACGGCGATGCCCAGGCGGTCGAGCAACGTGCCCATGTCCAGGTGGTGGATGCCGCCCACCAGGAAGGAGATGACGGCATCCCGCTCCTCGGCTTCGCCCAATATGCGCATGCCGGGAACCCGGCGCATGCGCTCCAGTGCATAACGGGTCAGTTCCTGCTCGTGCGCATAGATGTTGTCCATGCCCAAGGCGGAAACGTAATCGAGGGCGTGCGCCAGCCCCGTGGTGGCCACGTAGTCGGGCGTGCCGGCCTCGAACTTGAACGGCAGTCCGTTAAAGGTGGTATGCTCGAAAGTGACGTGCCGGATCATCTCGCCGCCTCCCATATAAGGCGGCAGCCGGTCGAGCCACGTCTCTTTGCCATAAAGCACGCCCACGCCCGTGGGGCCGTAAATCTTATGTCCGCTGAAGGCAAAGAAATCCGCATCGAGCGACTGCATGTCTACTGCAAAATGCGGAGTGCTCTGCGCACCGTCCACCAATACGGGCACGCCGTGGGCATGGGCGATGTCAATCATCCGGCGCACGGGGTTGACCGTGCCCAGCACGTTGCTCACGTGCGTCACGCTGACGATGCGCGTGCGGTCGTTGAAGAGCCGTTCGTATTCGTCCAGCATCAGTTCGCCACGGCCGTTTATTGGGACCACCCGCAACTTGATGCCCCGCCGCGCCTGCAGGAGTTGCCAGCTCACGATGTTGGAGTGGTGCTCCATCTCGCTGAGGATGACTTCGTCGCCCTCGCGCATGAAGGCCTCGCCGAAGCAGGAAGCCACAAGGTTGATGCTCTCCGTCGTGCCGCGCGTGAACACTATCTCGGCCGGCGAGCGGGCATTCAGGAAGCGGCGCACCGTCTCGCGGGCCGCCTCGTGCAGTTCGGTGGCCTGCTGCGAAAGGAAGTGCACGCCCCGGTGCACGTTGGCGTTCACGTTGTAGTATTCGTCCGTCATGGCTTCCACCACGCAGCGGGGCTTCTGCGTCGTGGCCCCGTTGTCCAGATAGACCAACGGGCGACCGTAGACTTCGCGCCCCAGGATGGGGAAGTCTTTCCGTATCTCTTGTATGTCGTACATCTTTCTCTTATTTACATAGTTTGCATCCCGAACAACGGCTCAGCTCGCCACGGAAACGCTTCTCCACCAAATGGTGCAGACGGTCGCGCAAGGCCTCCAAGGAGATGGCGTCGATGACTTCGCCCGCAAAAGCGAACTTGAGCAACATCTGTGCCTCTTCGCGGCTGATGCCGCGCTGCTGCATGTAGAACAGGGCCTGTTCATTAAGCTGTCCCACCGTGGAACCGTGGCTGCACTTCACGTCGTCGGCATAAATCTCCAACATGGGTTGGCTGTACATGCGGGCTTCCTTGGTGGCACAGAGGTTGGCGTTGCGTTCGTTCGATACCGTATGCTGCGCGCCCTGCCGTACCAGAATCCGTCCGGCAAAGGCGCCTACGGAACGTTCGTCCATCACATATTTATACAACTGGTTGCTGACACAATACTCGGCACGGTGGTCTATCAGGGTGTTGTTGTCCACGCGCTGCTCCTTGTCGGCTATCACCAGGCCGCAGAGGTTCGACTCGGCTCCTTCGCCGTCCAACACCAAATCGGTACGGTTGCGCGTCTGACCGTTGTGCAAGGTAATGTTGTAGAGGTTCACCATGCTGCCGCGCTGCTGCCGCACATACATGTTGCTGAAACGCCGGTTCTTCACGTGTGTCTCCTCCAATTCATACAACTCCAGACGGGCGTTTTCTGCCGCAAAGACTTCCACCACTTGGGTGGTCAGGAAATTGCGGTCGTCCATCGCATGGTCGCAGAAAAGCAACCGCGCCTGCGCGTTTTCTTCCAATACGACCAATACGCGGCGGTTGGCCATCAGGTCCACGTCGGAACGCAGGATGTTCACCACCTGCAACGTACGTTCCACCACCACGCCACGCGGCACGTAAATGAAGAGTCCGTCTTGCGCCAACATCGTGTTCAGCGCATTAATCGCGTCTTTCTCCGTACGGGCCAGTTTGCCGTAGCAAGCCGACACCCGGTCGGGATAATCCTCGGCCGCCTGCTTCAGGGAGCATACCACCACGCCTTCGGGCAACGCGGCGGCCGGCAGCGACTTCCGGTAAAAAGCGTCGTTCACCACAAAATAAAGCGAAGTGCTCAGGTTCGGCACGTCGCACCGGAAGGCCTCGTAAGGATTGACGGGAAACTCCACCCGGTTCAGGTTCAGCCCGTAGTCCGGCGCAAAGGCCGCCGGCACGTCCGTATATTTATAGCGTTCCACTTTCTGCGTAGGAAAACCCTGGCGGGTGAAATCCTCAAAAGCCTTGTCGCGCAAGGCATTCATCGCCCCTGCACTATGGCTGTCGAGCATTTCCCGGCATCCGGTGAAAATATCTATGTATTGTTGTTCGCTATTCATTGCCTCTCATGTTTTTAAACGGCCGAAGTTTCGGCCTTGATCCAATCGAAACCCTTGTTTTCTATCTCCACGGCCAGTTCCGGACCTCCGCTTTTCACGATGCGTCCGCCGAGCAGCACGTGCACCACATCCGGCTTGAGGTAGTCCAGCAAACGTTGGTAATGGGTGATGACCAAAGCCGAAGTTTCCGGCGTGCGCAATTTGTTGAAACCTTCGGCCACGATGCGCAAGGCATCCACATCCAGTCCGGAATCCGTCTCGTCGAGGATGCTCAACTTGGGTTCGAGCATGGCCATCTGGAATATCTCATTACGCTTCTTCTCCCCGCCGCTGAACCCTTCGTTGACGGAACGGTTGGCCAGCTTGCTGTCCAGTTCCACGACCTTTCGCTTCTCGCGCATCATCTTCAGGAAATCTCCCGCGCTCATCGGTTCCATCCCGTGATACTTGCGCTTGGCATTGATGGCCACACGCATGAAGTTGACCATCGACACACCGGGAATCTCCACCGGCTGTTGGAAGGACAGGAAGAGTCCTTCGTGCGCCCGTTCTTCCGGTTTCATGGCCAACAAGTCCTTGCCGTTGAACGTCACGCTGCCACTCGTCACCTCGTATGCGGGATTTCCCACCAATACATTGCTCAACGTACTCTTTCCGGCTCCGTTCTGCCCCATCAGGGCATGTATTTCCCCCGGATTTACCGTCAGGTTGATACCCTTCAATATCTCTTTGCCATTGATACTGGCATGCAAATCTTTTATCTCTAACATAATGTCTGTCTTTTAAGTTTGTCTATCCTACCGTGCCTTCCAATGACACATTCAGGAGTTTCTGCGCCTCTACGGCAAACTCCATCGGCAGTTTGTTGATTACATCCTTGGCATAACCGTTCACAATCAGTCCCACGGCCTCCTCGGTGGGGATGCCGCGCTGGTTGCAATAGAACAACTGTTCTTCCGAAATCTTCGACGTGGTGGCTTCATGCTCCACGATGGCCGTCTCGTTACGTACGTCCATATAGGGGAAAGTATGCGCGCCGCACTCGCTGCCTAACAACAGAGAGTCGCACGAGCTATAATTGCGTGCCCCGTCGGCTTTCGGCGCCACACGCACCAACCCACGATAGGAATTCTGGCTTTTGCCGGCCGATATTCCTTTACTGATAATCGTACTCTTCGTATCGCGCCCCAAGTGAATCATCTTTGTGCCCGTATCGGCCTGTTGGTAATTGTTGGTCACGGCCACACTGTAGAACTCAGCTTGGGAATGGTCTCCGCTCAAGATGCAACTGGGATATTTCCAGGTAATGGCGGAACCGGTCTCCACCTGCGTCCACGAAAGCTTGCTGTTCGCCCCGCGCAGGTGCCCTCGCTTCGTCACTAAGTTCAGCACGCCGCCGCGCCCTTCGGCATCACCCGGATACCAGTTTTGTACCGTACTGTACTTCACCTCTGCGTTTTCGTTCACCACGATTTCCACAATGGCTGCATGCAACTGGTTCTCGTCGCGCATCGGTGCCGTACAGCCTTCCAGATAGGACACATAGCCCCCGTCGTCGCACACGATGAGCGTACGTTCGAATTGTCCCGTATTCCGTGCGTTGATTCGGAAATAGGTGGAAAGTTCCATCGGGCAACGCACGCCTTTGGGAATATAGACAAAGGAGCCGTCACTGAACACTGCGGAATTCAACGCCGCAAAATAGTTGTCACGATAAGGGACTACCGAACCTAAATATTGCTTTACCAAATCCGGGTACTCACGCACGGCTTCGCTGATGGAACAGAATATGATGCCGCGCTCCGAAAGTTTTTCCTTAAAGGTGGTCTTCACGGACACAGAGTCCATCACGGCATCCACCCCCGCCGTACCGCTCAGTGCCAGACGTTCCTCCAACGGGATTCCGAGCTTGTCGAAGGTTTTCATCAACTCGGGGTCTATCTCGTCCAGAGACTTCGGCCCGTCCTTCTTCATGCCTTTCGTCGGGTCAGCATAGTAGGAAATGGCCTGGTAATCTATCTCCGGCATCTTCAAATGCGCCCACGACGGCTGTTTCTGCGTCTGCCAATAACGGAAAGCCTGCAAACGGAACTCAAGTAACCATTCCGGCTCTTCCTTTTTGGACGAAATGAGACGCACCACATCTTCGTTCAAACCACGCTCTATGATTTCGGTCTGCACGTCGGTACTGAAACCGTACTCATATTTCTTATGCGCCACCTCACGGACGAACTGGTTCTTCCCTTCGTTCGGCCCTTGTCCGTCCTTAGGAACGTCCCCACTTCTCTTATCTTCTTCTTTCTTGTACATTTCTTTCATATCTCTCACTTATAGCCAAAGAGAGGAATGCTCCATAAGTACACCTTATGACCGCATTCCTGCCCTTCATCGTATTATGTAATAAGGTAATAGCTACCTTAACTGCTTTTTCGGGTCTTGCCCGCAGGCCGGTGAAGCCGCATCTTCCACAACCCTGACCACATGGGTCTTGCACACGTCGAACAGCTTATCGGACATGGCACGGACCGGATAATACAGACGGGAATGCTCGCCCGTCGAGCCGGAAATCAGATGTATCCTGAACGCGACATTCAACGCACAACTCAGAAACACCATGTATTTCAATCCGCCCAACAAAGCTCCCCCCAAACGGTTCAACCCTCCTAATTTCACGGTTTCCACGGCTTTTGTCAGCATATACGCCAACAGCGACAGCCCGACCGGAACACCGATCCACAAAAGAATGAATGCCAACGCCCGTCCTACGGATACGTCGCTTCCTATATAGGGAGCTATCCAATCGCCCAACGCGGAATAAAGCATGAAGGCCACCCACAGCCCCGCTAAAAACCCCACAATGGAGACGACCTGACGAAAAAAACCGCACATCAGTCCCTTGACAAAGCCCACTAAGACCACGGCCAGAATCAGAATATCCAGCGCATTCATCACCTTTTTACAGCTTGGCCTTAACCTCCACCTCTTGATAGGTTTCAATCATATCGCCTTCGCGCAAATCGTTGTAGTTCACCAGGCTGATACCACACTCGAAGTTCGTACCCACCTCTTTCACATCATCCTTGAAACGTTTCAGGGCATTGATTTGTCCGGTGTGTACCACGATACCGTCGCGAATCACACGAGCCTTGTTGCTACGCTGCACTTTGCCGTCGACCACGTATGCACCGGCTACCGTACCCACCTTGCTGATATGGTAAACCTGACGCACCTCCACCGTAGCCGTCACTTCTTCTTTTACTTCGGGAGCCAACATGCCTTCCATGGCAGACTTCACCTCCTCTATCGCGTCATAAATGATAGAATAAAGGCGAATGTCGACACCTTGCTGTTCGGCCATTTTGCGAGCCGAAGCCGAAGGACGCACCTGGAAACCGATGATAATGGCCTCTGAAGCCGCAGCCAGAGCCACGTCGCTCTCGGAAATCTGTCCCACGCCTTTGTGAATCACATTCACGGCTATCTTTTCCGTAGACAACTTGATCAAAGAATCGCTCAAGGCTTCGATGGAACCGTCCACGTCTCCCTTCACGATGACGTTCAACTCTTGGAAACCACCCAAAGCGATACGGCGGCCCACTTCGTCGAGAGTCAGAATCTTCTGCGTACGCAGACCTTGCTCACGCTGCAACTGCTCGCGCTTGTTCGTGATTTCGCGAGCCTCTTGTTCCGTATCCATCACATGGAACGTATCACCGGCTGTCGGTGCACCGTTCAGACCCAGAATCGTAGCTGCCTGAGCCGGGCCGATTTCTTTCACACGCTGGTTACGCTCATTGAACATGGCCTTCACACGACCGTAGTTCGTACCGGCCAACACGATGTCCCCTACATGCAACGTTCCGTTCGACACCAATACCGTAGCCACGTAACCGCGTCCCTTATCCAAAGAAGACTCGATGATGGAACCGGTTGCCTTACGGTTCGGATTGGCTTTCAAGTCTAGCATCTCGGCCTCAAGCAATACCTTCTCCAGCAACTCTTCCACACCGATGCCTTTCTTGGCAGATATGTCCTGGCTTTGGTATTTGCCGCCCCAGTCTTCCACCAGGAAGTTCATGGCCGCCAATCCTTCTTTGACCTTATCGGGATTGGCTGCCGGCTTGTCCACCTTGTTGATGGCAAACACGATAGGCACGCCCGCCGCCATGGCATGATTGATAGCCTCCTTCGTCTGCGGCATGATGTCGTCGTCCGCCGCAATAATGATAATGGCAATATCCGTCACTTGTGCACCACGGGCACGCATGGCCGTAAACGCCTCGTGTCCCGGAGTATCCAAGAAGGTGATATGACGCCCGCTTTCCAGCGTCACGTTATAGGCACCGATATGTTGCGTGATACCTCCGGCTTCTCCGGCAATCACGTTCGTCTTACGTATATAGTCGAGCAAAGAGGTCTTACCATGGTCGACATGCCCCATGACGGTCACAATCGGCGCGCGCGGTACCAAATCTTCCTCATCGTCTTCTTCCTCATTCACCGCTTCGGAAACTTCCGCACTGACGTACTCCGTCTTGAAACCGAACTCTTCGGCCACCAGATTGATGGTCTCGGCATCCAGGCGTTGGTTGATAGAGACCATGATGCCGATACTCATACACGTACTGATAACCTGAGTGACCGGCACATCCATCATCACGGCCAATTCGTTCGCGGTAACGAATTCGGTAAGTTTCAACACCTTGCTTTCTGCTGCCTGTTCTTCGAGCTGCTCTTCCATGGAGGCACGGGCATTCTCCCGTTTTTCCTTACGATATTTGGCGCCCTTTCCGGCTTTGCTCTTGTTCGTCAGACGAGCCAACGTCTCTTTTACCTGCTTTGCTACGTCCTCGTCAGAAACCTCTGCCTTGATGACCGGCTGTTGGCGGTTCTTGTTCTTATTATGTTTACCGCCACCCTGCTGGTTGGCCCCGGGGGCATTATCCCGTTTCTTCCCATTCTGCTGGCCCGCTACGGCATTCACATCCACACGTTCCTTGCCGATACGGACACGTTTCTTCTTGCCTTCGGACGCATTCTGCCCCGTTCCGCCCTGGCGCGAACGGTCTCCGCCTGCCT
>ERZ780125.526-NODE-526-length-12103-cov-2.64475_pt1 | contig 12103 bp, 8 predicted proteins | sample MGYA00433082_ERZ780125 | MGnify/ENA primary metagenome ERZ780125 (study PRJEB29588, sample SAMEA1970465) | human gut metagenome | biome: human gut; feature: human-associated habitat; material: faeces | place: Denmark | collected 2008/2010 ... | reverse complement strand
AAGATGAAACTAAGGGCAGCATGAAAGCAAAAAGAAAGAGAGCAGGATGGGACAGTTCTTTCCTTGCCAAATTGATGCCATAGAGTAATGCGTCGGCCCTGGGGAGCAGACGCGCTCGTATCTGGGACGGCGTTCGTTGGAAAATATAAGGAGAGGATTGGAAGAGACATGGATTGGGGTGGGGAGGTTCTTTTAAAATTAGGTATTCCAAATTCTTTTCTACTATTCGCGTAGAGGAATCCCAGGTTGATGTTGCCTTGCCGCATTCATTTACCTCTGCAGCAGTCTTGAAGAAGAAATGTGGCGGGCTACGTGGTTGATGAGAGATTGCTGATGGGGCAAAGGAATGCGGCAAGATAATATGTGTGATCTTAAATATCTACTTATCGTATTGAAAATCTGAAATTTGTGGCGATTTTTGAGCGGCGTTAAGTGACATAAAATTGAAGCGAGCTTTGGCGATGTCGTATCTTTGCAGGGAGCGTGCCGTGTTGCATGATCTGATAATAAGTAGGTGTTCATAATTATTTTACAGTATCCAGGTCGGGGAATCCCAGTTTAATATTGCCTTGCCATATTCTTTTGCCCCTATAGTTGCCTTTCATCAGTCACGCAGTCCGCTAAGTTCCTTCTTCAAGACAGCTGTAGGAACAAAATAATACAACAATTCAATATAAACTAATTTCGAACACCTACTTAAAGGGGTGGGGGATGGCAGGTCGTGATGCCTGGAAAGTCTTGCCGTTTGCCTTAGGCGAATGGCAGGATGAGGCGAAGTCTTTCAATCTGCTTCTGCGCGGTGCATGGATTTACCGATGTTTTACCTTGGCGAAAATGGCTTGCAGTCAAACAGGCAGAGAGAAAGTGGAAGACGCTTGCTTGGCATTGGGGCTTGATTGAAAAGCGCAACAAGGCGTTGCGCAGTCCACAAGAATCCGCCAGGGTGGGGGAGAGGATGAAGGAGAATAAACCAGAATCAATATAAAAAGGTAAATGCCTCAATAGGATGCGGGTTACACCAGAGAAATATGGAATTTCTAATGATAATTAATAATGTAATTGTAATGTATATAAAGCAAAACTGTGTAATGCTAATTTTATTTGCGCGGAACGGGTAAATGCTAAAAATAGAAGATATTTCTTCATTTTCAGGTGTTTAATTGTGAAATGGACGGCCTGAGAATCGCGTAAAAACCTTGGAGTTGAACACTCGGGCGAAATAGGGAAATGGCGGCCAAGTAGAAGGGAAAAATCCGCCAAAATCTACATTTAGCCAATTTTATAATTTACGTAGACGAATCTCTGTATGTAAATCCTTAAGTATAGATTTACAAATATGCATTTAAATTACAAACAAATACCGGATATATGATAATATTCAAATGTAAAATACTGGATTTTTGGATTTGAAATCGTGAAGTGTAAATGTAAACTTATAAATATGCACTCATTTTATTATATTGCAAGGCGCTGAAACTTAGTAAAATAGAGTTTATAAATGTTTTATATGTGTATGTATTTATTTTCCTTTTGGTTTAAATCCATTGAATATTCTTATTCTTGTTTTGTTTTACAATATTGTAACAAGCATATAATCAGTGTGATAGATGTCTTTATTAAAGAAATATACAGGTGTATTTTGGAATGTAAATATATATGTATATAAAGAGACATCTTTCCTGGTTCTCGGTATTTGGATTTGTGTTGATTTGCGGATGTTGAATTGTAAAGTTTAAAATCAAAATTTTCTTTCCTGAATTTTGATTCCTAAATTTGTATGTATCTTTGTAAATGAATCCGCAAAATCCCGTTTTGACCGACTGAAGGGCGTTTTTGGCTTGCTTTTAGCGCCAGGTGTTACGCTTTTTGGTGTTGCTTAAAATATATAATTATGTAAAATGTAAGCTATGAATAAAGATATTACGAGTCTCTGTATATACTTACTTTTAAAATATAATCTATGTTTCATGATATTAGTATAAACCTTAAAAGAAGTATATAAGAATATAATCAGTAAAATAAATATTTATATAAATCTATATTTATTCTAATCTTATATTTTGCAAATTGATCTTGCGGAACATGGAATTTCAATGATCTAAAACATAGTTTGGTAAAATAAGAAATCAGTATGAAAGAAAGAATTCGTTTGATCCAGGAGCAGCTTGGGCTGTCGCAGATAGAGTTTGCTAACAAGTTGGGTATTTCGCCAGCATCTTTGTCGAGTATTTACACGGGGCGTACTAATCCTACGAATAATCATGTGATGGCCATTCATAAGGCCTTTCCGCAAATTAACGTAAATTGGTTAATGTTTGGAGAGGGAGATATGACTGAAGGAGGCGTCGTTGGCGCTGCGCTGAATGAAAATGGTGAGGTGGTCAATAATAATGATGAGGGAGGACTTGAAAATGGAAAATCTGATACTTCCGTCAGTCCTGCTTGTTTGGCGTTGTTTTCTTCAGAAGGAAAGGAAGCGCCAGGTGGTGACGTGGTTTCAAGGATGGGGGTCGCTGATGGAGTGAATTCAAGCCATTTGGGCGTTTCCAACGAGGATTTTTACTCTCGCAGGTCCAAAAATACGAATATTATTGACAAACCAGTCCGAGAAATCAAGGAAATTAGGGTGTTTTTCAGTGATGGTACATACGAGGCTTTTGTACCTTCTGGTAAATAACTCCGTTTGATATTCAGGGGATTAGCGTCTCTGCGTATTCTTCCTTTCACGGGGTGAAATGGCGCTCTCTCAATCGCTTTGTTGAGGTTGGAGGGGCATGTTGTTGACGTGTTTTCTGCTTCGAAAAGAGGTGGTGGACTATTTGGAAAAAAGTGTGCCGTTGAAAGCGATATGCTGAAAGGCATTTTTATTTCTAAGATGGTCCTCTGGGTGAAGCTGCTCGTTTGTCCTTGGTGTCGTGGTCTTCGTGGTGTCAGGTAGGAGTGTCGCTCGGTCTCTTTTCAAGTATTGTCTCGCAAGAATCCTTATAGCTGATATAAATATGAAAGTCCCTGTTCTTCCGTTGCGCAATTTGACAACGAGTCCGGCCTTCTACATGTTTGTGGCATTTGCAGCCGGCGTGTTGTTGGGCGACAGTTTTTACGGGCAGTTGAAATCCTATGTCGATTGGGCGGTAATCCTCGTCGGCCTCCTTGTTGTGCTAGCAGTTGCCGTTCTTTACTTTTACGATCGTCGGTCGTCATTGCCGCTGGTCAGCTTCGCCGGTGTTGCCTGCTTCGTCTTGGGAACAGTGGTGCTGGTGGATGATCGCAAGGGGCAGGAAGTGGTATGGGCTGAGGGCATCAAGACGTATCGCGTCATGGTGGAGGATGCTCCGGTGGAGAAAGAAAACGTGTGGCAGTTTACGGGGCGCGTTTTGCCAACGGAGGATATTCCCGACGGAAGTGTGCGCAATGATATTGGGAAATTGGTGCGTTGCAGTGTGGCTAAGAAAAATGCTGGCGGGGTGAAGCGTGCGCTTGTGAATGATGAAGGAGATGGACAGGTTGGAAAAGAACTGCTGCTTCGCCCAGGAGATGAGCTGCTGATGCGGTGTAGGATAACCGAATTGCATAATACGGGAAATCCGGGAGAGTTTGACTATGCAAAGTGGCTGCGTCGGCAGGGCGTGTCTGGTATGGCTTTTTGTTATGCAGGATATTGGATGAATACTGGGGAGTCAGACGACATGCCGCTAACTGTAAAGGCGCTTCGCGCTCGTAGCTATATGGTGGAGCGTAGTGCGAAATATTTGTCGGATGACGATTTGGCTGTGTTCTCTGCCATTACGTTGGGCGACAAGACTAAGGTTGATAAAGAAATACGCAATGTCTATTCTTCGAGTGGCGTGAGCCATGTGCTGGCTTTGTCTGGTCTGCATTTGGGCATTTTGTTTGGTCTGTGGCAGATTGTTCTCAAACATCTTGACCATCGTCGGCGGCGTTTCTTTCTTTTTATGCGTCTGCTTGGATTGCTTGGTCTGCTTGCCTTCGCTTATCTTGCTGGATTCCCGAAGTCGTTGGTGCGGGCTGCCTTGATGTTGGCGTTCTGCCAGATGCAGCACCATTTCCAGGGAGAGCCGTTTTCGGTCAATAACCTGTTTTCTGCTGGCTTGGTTATTCTTTTGTTCTCGCCTCAGGCTTTGTTTGATGTGGGTTTTCAGTTGTCTTTCGCTTCCGTGTTGGGCATTCTGCTGTATATGGGATTGCTGATGACTCCCAAGACGCTTATGAAGCGGCCTGTGTTGCGTTGGGTGGTTAGTTTGGCACTTGTGTCGGTCGTTGCGCAGTTGGCCACGTTTCCTTTGGTGGCCTATTATTTTCATACTATTCCGCTCTATGGCGTAGTGTCGAATTTCGTTGCCGTCCCCGTGGCTTATTTGTTGCTGATGCTTGGCCTCGTGTTTTATGTTGTTCCGTTTTTGCAGCCCTTGATGGCGCCGGTGCTGCATTTCCTGCTTTCCCTGATGAATACTTTCTTGGGGTGGATGGCAGAAGTGCCTGGCGGTGTTTTGCATTTTCGTCCGAGTCTCGTTGCTGTGCTGCTGATTTATGTGGTGCTTGCGATGTTGTTCCGGGCTTTGCGTAGGGGTGTCAAGTATGTCGACTGGTGGTTTGTTCGTTGCGCGGTCTTGGCCTTTACGTTGTGTGTGGGTGTGGAATTGTATGCCGTTTGGCGTTCAAACCTCAATCCGCAAATCATCTTCTATGGCAGTTATGGTGGTGTGCCTGTTCATTTCATTCAGTCGTCGTCCTGTAGTTATCTGTGGATGCCAAGCGGTGTTGGCGCAACGGGGGCCGAAAAGCAGGTGGAACACTTGAAAGACGGATTCTGGGCCGATCATCATGTGGCGCCGCCAGTCGTGGTGGCCGACACATTGCGCAGAGACGATTGCCTTGTTCGTGGAAATGTCGCTTGGTTTGGCGGCAAAACGGTTGCCCGGGTAAATGCGAGGCTGCGGAGCGGGGAAGGTCGGATGCCGCTGGCTGTCGACTATCTTTTGATTGAACGTGGGAGCAAGTCGCCACTTTCCGTATTGTTGGAATATTACAGTCCAAGGCAGGTGGTGCTTTCTGCCTCGTTGTCGGATTATTATCGGAGAAGGTATGCGGAAGAGAGTAGACGGCAGCACCTCCAGGTGTATGATATGCAGGCGGAGGGTGCGCTCAGAGTGGAACTGTAATTTGATGGGGCTGGAAAATATTCTGAGAGAAACCGACATCGGATGAGTCGGTATGAAATCAGAAACAGAAGGTAGGGAAAGTCCTAATTGGTTTCGTCCTTTTGCGATTGCCGACGCTTCTCGATGCTTGCGGCTCCCTTCTTAAGCGCTGGTTACGACCCTGAAAATGGTTCGATTTTATGGAATTTGTAATTAATGCGTAAAAATATGAAGAAAAATTTGGTGGTATTGAAGATATGTTGTACCTTTGCACTCGCAAAAACGAAATAACGACATGCACTCTTAGCTCAGTTGGTAGAGCAACTGACTCTTAATCAGTGGGTCCAGGGTTCGAACCCCTGAGAGTGTACAAAATGCGAGGATTCAAAAGAGTCTTCGCATTTTTTCGTTTATGGCGCATTGGGTGGCGGGGCTGAAAGATGCCGTTGTTGGATGCGCTGTGTTTTCAGAATGGGCAGGTGCTCAAAATGGTCTATAATGTCAAAATGGTTTTCCCAGCATTGGTGTTAAAAATAATATTGACCACCTGCTCACCTACTTATTGATGCTTACAAAGAATATGCAGACCATGGAAAATCCAGAAGCGTACAGAGCTCAACAGATTGTTGAATATACAGGGACAAACCTTTTTTTGACAGGTAAGGCAGGAACGGGAAAAACCACGTTTCTGCGTCGGCTGCGTGAGCGGTCTGCCAAACGTATGGTGGTTCTTGCCCCGACGGGCATTGCTGCTATCAATGCGGGCGGCGTGACCATTCATTCTTTTTTTCAGCTCCCCTTCTCTCCCTATATCCCAGATGCCAATTACAGTCGGGAAACCTTTAAAATGACGCAGCAGAAGGTGCGCCTCATCCGCAGTTTGGATTTGGTGGTGATTGACGAGATTTCTATGGTGCGTGCCGATTTGCTTGATAGCATTGATTCCGTCTTGCGTCGATACCGCAATCCGGGTTTACCTTTTGGCGGTGTGCAGTTGCTTTTGATTGGCGACTTGCAGCAGTTGGCACCAGTGGTGAGAGACGAGGATTGGAATATGCTGAAGAAGTATTACGACACCCCGTTCTTCTTTTCAAGCCGTGCCCTCCAGGCTTCCAACTATGTGACGGTTGAATTGAAACATATCTATCGGCAGGATGATCCAGATTTTATCCGTATTCTGAATGAAGTGCGTTCTGGAACGGTGGACAATCAGACGCTGGATGCGTTGAACAAGCGGTATATCCCTGATTTCAATCCTCCTCAAAAGGATGGCTATGTGCGTTTGGTCACTCATAACAATCAGGCAAAACAGGTGAATGAACTTGAACTGAACCGCCTCGAAACACCGGCTTTTGAGTTTAAGGCAGTGTGCAGCGGAGTGTTTCCGGAGAGTTCTTATCCGACGGATGAAGTGCTCGTCTTGAAGGAAGGTGCCCAGGTTATGTTTGTGAAGAACAATGCTGAAGCTGGCTACTATAATGGTATGCTGGGCGAGGTGGTCATGATTAATAAGAATGGGGTGTGCGTTCGTCCGATAGGTCAGAAGCAGGCTTCTCCCATTAATTTGGAGCGCGAGGAGTGGACCAATGCCAAATATGCCCTCAATGAAAAGAATAATGAGATTGAAGAGGTGGTGGAAGGTACATTCAAGCAATATCCCCTGCGGCTGGCGTGGGCCATTACCATACATAAAAGTCAAGGGCTCACTTTTGAACGCGCCATTATCGACACGCATTGGGCATTTGCCCACGGGCAGACCTATGTGGCTTTGAGTCGTTGCAAGTCGTTGGAGGGCATGGTGCTTTCTTCAAAGATTCCAAGGGCGGCTGTCATTTGTGATGCCAATGTGGCGCAGTTTACGGAGAGGGCAGAGGCTGAAACTCCCACGGATGAGATGGTGAGGAAGATGCAGGCTGATTTCTATATGGAAACGGTGGTCCGTCTGTTTGACTTCCATCTGTTGCGCTATCAGTATGATCAGTTGCGTCGGCTCTTGGCGGAGCATTTCAATAGGCTGTTTCCGCGGATAGTGACTGCGTCGGATGAACTTGCTGCTGCTTTTTATAAGGAAGTGGAGCAGGTGGCAGTGGCGTTCCATCATCAGCTCTCTCGTTTGTTTGCAGAGGCGAAAAATACTTCTGGCGATGAAGTGATTGTTGAGCGCATAAAGAAGGGGGCTGCGTATTTCTCAGAGAAGATGAAGCCCGTCTATGATTTTGTGATGCAGATGGACTTGCCAACAGACAACAAGCAGATTAAGCAACGTGTCTCTAACGTGTTGCAGGCGGCCCGAGAGGCGCTTCAATTCAAATGCCGCATGTTGAGGTATGTGGCGGAAAATGGTTTTGAGCTGGAGAAGTATTTGGCTGAAAAGGCCATCGCGTCTATGGGGGAGAAGAAATCGAAACCCCAAAAGGGCGAGAAGAGAAAAGCCAGTTCTGTGAGCCAGAAGGTGGAGGTGCCTTCGGATATTCTGCATCCCGAATTGTTTAAGCATTTGGTGAAATGGCGTTACGACAAGTCGCGCGAGAAACTCCTGCCGGCCTATACGATTCTCCAGCAGAAGGCGTTGATTGGTGTGGCCAATCTCTTGCCAACGACGAAGGCTGATTTGAAAGTGATTCCTTATCTTGGCGACAAGAGTATTGAAAATTATGGGGATGAACTTTTGGCGCTTGTCGCGAAATATGGTCCGGCGGCAGGTAAATGACAAGTGTTTTTGAACACTTGCTTATGGCTGGATGAAGATGTTCAAAAATATCCCCGAAGGGATGGAACTCAAAAAAATGGTGTTCCGATTCCTTCGGGGATTATTGTCGGTCGGTGGCTATTTCTTTGCCACTGCTGCCAGGGTGAATTGGCATGGTTGTCCGTTAAAATATTTCACCAGGACACGTTCGAAGATGTTGCCTTCTTCGGAGATGGATGAAAAGAGCGTCATGCAAGAGCGTAGTTTGAGGTCGTCGGGCGAACCGAAAATGTCAAAAGCCGTTAGGCCTTCGTGCTGGAGCAGTTCTTCTGTGATTTCCAGTAGGCGCATTCCCAAAACAGGGTGGCGCAGATAGGCTTCGGCTTCAGAACGGCAGGAAATGGCGTATTTTTGTGCCATGCTGCTATGGCCGAGGCCAGTAATTTGTGGGAAGATAAACCACATCCAGTGGGTTTTCTTGTGGCCGTTGCGAATCTCTTCAAGCGCTTGGCTGTAACTTTGTTCTTGCGCCGCGACGAAGCGTTGCAGATTGAATTGGTCGTTGCTGCTTTCGTTGCCCTGTCGTTCAGAAGAATCCTCGGTTTCCTCTTTGCCGTTGGCACCGATGGTGAACAGTTCTTCCAAGCGTTCACCCATCTCCTGGATGTAATTCTTTTTCTTGTCGTGTGCTTTCGGGTTGACAACGACATTAAAACTGTGCGGCACCAATTCCACGTCAATGTCGCAGCCCATCATGACGGGGTCGCCGTCGATGTGTACCGCGCCAGGTTGCGTGCGCTTGACATGGAGCTTCTTGGTTTGGGAAAGTTGCACGTGGTTGTTATTCAGTAATGTCTTGGTGAACATCTGTAGCAGAACGTAGGCCCCTTCTATTGTAGGGAATGGTTTCATGACAATCACGTCCATCAGTCCGTCTTTCATGGAAGCCGTTGGCGCGATATAGGCATTGTTGCCGTATTGTGAAGCGTTGGCGCACGCAATCAAAAAGGCGTCAAGTTCCTCCTTCTGGCCGTTATATTCCAAGATATAGTGTTCCGACTGGTAGGTCAGTCCCACTCCGATGGTGTTTTTGGCATATTGCAGCAGACCGCGTTTGCCACTGTCGGCAAATTTCTTGCTGACAAATGCGTCAAAGCCCATACCGCAAGTGCAGAAAAACGGTTTGCCGTTGATTTTTCCGTAGTCAAGGCAGTGTATCACGTTTTGATTCAGAATTTCAATCGCTCCTCGCGGCGTTTGGGAGATTTGCAGATGCCTGGCCAGACCGTTTCCAGAACCGCAGGGGATGATGCCCAAAGCGGTGGACGTATGCACCAGAGAGCGTGCCACTTCGTTGACGGTGCCGTCGCCACCAACGGCCACAACGATGTCCACCCCGTTCTCTGCAGCTTCCTTGGTTAGTTCCGAAGCATGCCCGGCGTGTGTGGTGAATTTTATTTCGTGGTCAAAAAGTGTGTGGTCGAGCCATCGTTCAATCTCTTCCGGTATTGACTGTTTGTGTCGTGTGCCCGATATGGGATTGATGATAAAGAGGACTTCCTTCTTCATAGATAAGAATAAGAGATGTGAAACCTTTTTGTTTTTTCAAGGAGGCAGAGCCATGCGGGAGCTTGATTGTAAATTCAGAACTCCAAGGCACAAAGTTAAGTTTTTCTTTCGCTCCGACCATAAAATCCCTTGTGATAAATCGTCTGGGCGCATTTTTTGAAGATAAAAAGCCTGCATTAATGCAAAAATGTGTATCTTTGCCAAGTTTTACGGAGCTTGTTGATTGTCAAAAACCTTCAGGCGTTAGTGGCAGTTGTAAAAGCTATGCTGCGAAGGGAAGAAAAGCTCCGGCTATTGCATGAAGTAATATAATTTAAAAACGTTGGCATCCCGTGCTGGAAATTGCTTTTATTGGGGCGGATGACTCCTTATATATAATAGGTATATAATAATAAGGAGTGGAAGTCTATAGATATTCGGCATTCTCGGGCAGGGGGATGTTTATAACCAAGGAGGGAGGCAGATGGTCTCCACGTTTATCGCGACGTTGCTCTCTCCGTTCTGACAAATTAATCCATGGGTATTTTACAGGAAAGATTATCTAAGTACACTTTGCCACAGCAGTATATGGCAAAAGGCGTTTATCCCTATTTTCGTGAAATCGACGGAAAGCAGGGCACTGAAGTAGACATGGGCGGACACAAGGTGTTGATGTTCGGTTCAAATGCCTATACTGGTCTGCCTGGTGATGAACGTGTCATTGAGGCCGGTGTCAAGGCGCTTCGCAAATATGGTGCAGGCTGTGCCGGTTCGCGTTTCCTTAATGGTACACTTGACCTCCATGTTAAATTGGAGAAAGAGTTGGCTCAGTTTGTTGGCAAGGAGGATTCTCTCTGCTTCTCAACAGGTTTTACTGTAAACTCTGGTGTGATCGCTTGCCTCACGGGGCGCGAAGACTACATCATTTGTGACGACCGCGACCATGCCTCAATTGTTGACGGCCGCCGTTTGTCTTTCTCAACCAATTTGAAATACAAGCACAACGATATGGCTGACCTTGAACGTCAGCTTCAGAAGTGCGCTCCAGAAGCCGTTAAGCTCATTGTGGTTGATGGCGTTTTCTCAATGGAGGGCGACTTGGCAAACTTGCCGGAAATCGTGCGCTTGAAGCATAAATACAATGCAACCATCATGGTCGACGAAGCACACGGAATTGGTGTGTTTGGTCGTCAGGGACGAGGTGTGTGTGACCATTTTGGTCTGACTGACGAGGTCGACTTGATTATGGGTACTTTCAGCAAGTCGTTGGCTTCAATCGGCGGTTTTATCGCTGCCGACGAAACCATCATCAATTGGTTGCGCCATAACGCACGTACTTATATTTTCAGTGCATCCAATACGCCGGCTGCCACTGCTGCCGCGCTCGAAGCATTGCATATCATCCAGGAAGAACCGCAGCGCATTGAGGCTCTTTGGGATGTGACGCGCTATGCGTTGAAGCGCTTCCGCGAGGCTGGTTTTGAAATCGGCGAAACGGAATCTCCGATTATCCCGCTTTACGTTCGCGACACGGAGAAGACCTTCGTTGCCACGGCACGTGCTTTTGAGGAAGGCGTTTTCATTAATCCGGTTATTCCGCCAGCATGTGCGCCCCAAGATACTTTGGTTCGCGTTGCATTGATGGCAACCCATACGCATGAGCAGGTTGACCGCGCCGTTGACTCTCTCCACAAGGTGTTTGTTGAACTCGGAATCATCAAGGACTAATATTTTAGAATATATACATTACAACAAACCGTCTGTATCGTTTTCCTGTCGGGAATGGGTATAGGCGGTTTTTTGGAACATGCCAAAAGTATTCAAAAATGTGGAGTAAAAACAAACTCAAGTTCGTGCGTTCGCTTACGCAGAAGAAATACCGGGATGCGGAGCGGGCTTTTCTGGCTGAAGGAGCAAAAGTGATAGGGGAGCTCTCTGGCGCTTTTCGTATGCGTCTTCTTGTTGCCACACAGGAATATCTTGACAAGCATCCAGAAGTGACCGCTGAAGAAATTGATGTCGTTACGTCAAGGGAACTTTCTCAGGCGTCGGCCCTGACAACAGCGCATGAGGCATTGGCCGTGTTTGAAAAGCCAGACCGGAAAGTGGCGTTTGAGATGAATCCTGACGATTTGGTGTTGGCGCTCGACGGTGTGCAAGACCCTGGGAATGTAGGCACCATTATTCGTTTGGCCGATTGGTTTGGTATTACGAATGTCGTATGTTCGCGTGAAACGGCCGACGCTTTTTCTCCTAAGGTTGTGCAGGCAACAATGGGGGCCTTGGCGCGTGTGAATGTCTTTTATGTCGACCTGCCGCAGTGGTTGGAGGAGAATAAGGGACAGATGCCAGTTTATGGCACGTTTATGGACGGCGATAATTTGTATGAATCCACACTGACTTCTCATGGCATCATCGTCATGGGCAATGAGGGAAAGGGAATCTCCCAGGCCGTTGAGCAACATGTTTCGCGGCGAATCACCATTCCGAATTTTCCTGAGGGCCGGCCGACAGTGGAAAGTCTTAATGTGGCAATAGCAACGGCGGTTACTTGTTCTGAGTTCCGTCGCCGCAGATAAATGGAGGTTTAAGTGAAATGTTTACGAGCATATTAAATGAATCTATTTTAGGTCTGCAACCTATTTTAGGCCTGCAACCTTGGCTTGTCGGCGCTATGGCGTTGAGCCTGCTGCTTGCCTGGCGGTGG
>ERZ780125.525-NODE-525-length-12116-cov-4.23091_pt1 | contig 12116 bp, 10 predicted proteins | sample MGYA00433082_ERZ780125 | MGnify/ENA primary metagenome ERZ780125 (study PRJEB29588, sample SAMEA1970465) | human gut metagenome | biome: human gut; feature: human-associated habitat; material: faeces | place: Denmark | collected 2008/2010 ... | reverse complement strand
CCACGGACGGCTACGCCGCTCCGACGGCCCCTGCCGGCCAGTAATGTTCAGATGATTGTAACTAATGATGAATTATTTCCGTGACTGGCCACGCCAATATGACTATGCTAGTATCGTATTCCTATGAAAAAGCCAACACCACAAGGCGACGAAATGTGATACGCATTTAATCCGAAGACCACGCCGAATTTCTTCACTACCGAAACGTCGAATCCCATTTTCAGCAGAAGATGGGGATTGAGCACATAGTCCTCATTCGGGAAGATAGGTTTGTCAAACCAGGTGACACCGGCCTCGGCGCCCAACAAAAAACCATGTCTCCGATTTCGCTTGAACTGGAAATTTCTCACATAATCGACAAATATCGGAAAGGAATTAAGAACACCATTGGTTAGAGGATAACTCTCAATTAATAAATTTGTATTGAATCCTTCCTGCCAACTCACACCACACCCAAGTCCCAAATATCGTTTTGGATTAAACCTATATCCCAGAGATGCTGTCAGTCTTTTGGATTTCACACATAGGGCCTCATCGCGACTAAATGTGACTGAGGACTGAAAACCATGGAAATCCTTCCCGTTACAGGCCATAGAGAACAGACACAAGAAGACTGCAATACCGATTATCTTGACTTTTAAGAATGTCCCCATATTGCTTCTGATTCAAAGTCATTCACTGAGCACGACAAGGCCACCGTCATAAGTAACAAGTTGATAAAGAAAGTTCTTTTCATATGCAAAATAGTTATTGGTCTGGCCTCAAGATAGGCAAAATAATTTACAAAAGAAACGTTTTATAATTATGGCGCTAAAAAACGCAATGATGAGCTGGTAATTGGCATTGACTTGAACAGATAAATGGCAAATGATACCGCGTCAAATTACGATGTCTCTCGAAAAACGAAACCGCGCTTGCAAGACAAACAACACGAAACCGCGGAGTTGTTTACGTCGTCGGGACAAGATCCTTTAATTTTCGACCCTCTTGACAACCGCAATTCGGCATTACGTATTAATTATCAGAAAGTTAGCCATTCAAAAGAGAGCCAAGAGGTAGCATCGAAATGGGGTCTTGGCAGGAGCCCCTAGCTCCATACCAGCATGTAACATATTGGCATACAATATATTATAGCAACGAAACCAAAACTAACATATGTCAAGAGGGTCGAAAACAAAGTACCGAAAGACAGCATGGACAGCGGTCTGGGCACGCCACTGAAGTACTCGAAACAGATTCCGGAAAACACGTGGTTTGAAGAAAACTACGCACAGAATATGTCGGGATGAAATAATCAGACCTTTACGAATACATCTGTCCTGCTATCTGAAACTGCGAAATAAGATTGCGGAGAGAACATGCCGGACGGCGCCACATTATTACTCGTTAATTAGTTGATATTTAGCAAGATATGTATTTTAGTGTGGATGATCAGCAAAAAAATAGGCGATAATCCACACTGAGAATCAAATAGCATTGGTGATCAATGCGTTACAAAATTGACGGTGGCATCGTCCCGCCCAACGTCCGACCAGAACTCGTCAACACGAGAAATAAACACCACCACACCTCCTTGAGGCATATATACAGAAAAAGGTCCAGTGCTTTTCCCAAAGGACTGGACCCCTATATAAAACGAACTTAACAAATAGACATAAAAACCTTTTATTGTCTGATGCAAAGGTAGTAATATAAAACGTTATTACAAATTTTTTCGTTAAAATTTTCAATATTTTTTACGAGAATCTAATAAATCAATGTTGCAAAACGTTTTATTTCTTACGATTTCATTGTCAAGCTCCACCTAAAGCTCCACCTAAAGCTCCAACAAACGGCCATCCTACTCGACCACGTTTCCGGAATAGGAAGTCGGGAACTCTCCGAAATTCAGCGAAATAGAAAGAGCCTTGTCTGACATCTTTCCGCTCAGACCGGTAACAGTATATTTCGGATAAGGCTGCATCATAGTAATTGGCACAATCCCGTCACCGCTCAGCAGAAGACTTCCGTCAGCCTCTCTCGAATACTTCACATCCGGAACCGTAACATCCAGAGACACAGGCATCTGAGGAACGAACTTCACCTTATGGAACACCAAAGTAAGCACTCCATCTTTGTCAATGTCAGCATTGACCTCAACACCTTCGGTAACATTGTCCTTGCCTCCTGCGACAACATTGAGGCTTCCTGAATAGACAGAAGAACGCGGGGTCTCCTTCTCTTCATTGACATTACTCTTCGAACATCCTGCGACTGCGAGCAACATTGACGCAATCAAAATCAACTTTTTACACATAATATTTTTAGTTTAAAATTAATCTAAGTAATCCTTAAAAAAAATAACGCTTACTAAAACTCCACAGACACGCCTCCCCTGAACCGCCTCGGCTTCCCTGTCTGGAAAAACGAATTTCCAACCGACTTGAAGTAGAACGTGCAATAATCAGTATCTGAAAGGTTCTCCCCAGCCACGAACAAATCGAACCACTTGAACGAAAAACGGAGATCGCCACCTAATAATATATATGGACTTTGTTTCAGGTCACCAGACTCATTCCAGGTCAGTTCACCGCTCCGCAAAACATCCGCAGAAACACTTATGGAACGCAAAATATCGGAACGGAGACTGAAACTGTAACCCGCACGTGCATACAAAGACGAAGACGGAGAATAAGGAATCCTGTTGCCTGAATAATCATTCCTGCCGTCATCATACGAGAGGAAACGCGCATCCATAAAAGAAGCAGACGCATTGACACTCAAACCTTTCCACCTCCACGCGACCTCACTCTCGACTCCCCTGCTACGCGACTCACCCGCATTGGCCATCATCCTGCCGGTCCCCTTGCCGTACGGGAAAACCGTAATCTGCTGATTCCGGCAATTGATATTGTAAGCCGTAACCGATGCCGCGAGAGAATGACCGTTCCGGGTCAATGAGAGCCTGCCGCCAAGTTCATAGTCAATGCAAGTCTCCGGCTTATAAACAGTCGAAGCAGCATTGACCTCATTACCTGAATCCAGATAGATTCCCAACTTGGACATGACACCGTTCATCATCGTATTCTGGAGAATATCCGAGAAAATCTGCGTATTGAAACCGCCCGACTTATAGCCGCGTGAAACCGAAGCCGTGAATTTCAATGACAGGCCTCTCTCCGCCATGCGACGCGTAGAGGCATCGAAAAGAGCCGACGCCTTAGGCAGAACCTCGAAATAGAAATTCGACTCATCTCCCTTATACTCAGCGGAATACGGGATATACTCCGACATCTTGCTCATCTTGAAATGAATGTCCGCACCCGAATCATATCCCATAAAATCACCTTCATGATCGAGACGCAGTCCGGCAGTCAGCAGCCACCTCCCTAAACGGAAATAAGACTCATGATAGGCTGCAACATTATAATTCCAAATCGCGAAATTACTGGAAATCACGAACTTGTCTTCCAGAATTTCCAGCTTGCCGAACTCTGAAGGAATATGAGAATTGGCATTGTCCAGAATCAGCTGGCGGATTCCGTCCTGCAGGAATGTCACCGGCGCATCCATGCCGTTGTAACGGGCAAAGGCAAACACACCGCTCTGACTGTCCCACCACTGCCTGCGCACCTTCGGTCTAACCACAAATTCCTGTGTCACAGCCACTTGATTCTGCGTCTGGTTCAATGTAAACATGGACTTGGACGTAAAATCCTGGTCCAGATCCATGGAATCATGAAGAAGCTGGAGACTCGTCACAGAACTCAGGTCCACAGCGCGCAAACTGGCATTGACCCTAACCCCGTCCATCACGGAAATTCTCTTGTAAGCACTTCTGTCATTGTAATTTACAGGATTCAAATATCCCTGCTGAGAAGCCCCGTCACCAGCCGTCCAGAGCCTGTACGGATAACCGCCCTCATCGGTATAAGAAGCAGAAAGGATATTGTCAATGTCAATGTTGTCCCTGCTCTTCACATACCTGAACCGCAAGGCTACATTATCAGAAACATCACAGTTTCTACCCGAAAAATCATTGACATAAAATCCGTCGGAATGGGAATACATCACGGCCGCGCCGACATTGCGCCTATATATGGAAGTATTGGCCCTCAACGAGTTGGCACTTCCATACTCGACAGCACCGCGGACACCCTGCCACACTGCCGGCGACAACGTCTCGACAGAGAGGACACCCAGCATTGAATTCCGTCCGTACAACGTCCCCTGCGGCCCCCTGAAAATGTCGGCCCGTCGGATATCCAGAAACGAAAAATCATAATTATTCTTGTCAATGACAGGAATATCGTCGATGTAAAGTCCGATGACAGGATTTTCCATACGCGAGCCGATACCTCTCATATATATAGTGGAAGTCATCGACGAGCCGTAGTCCGGAATAATCAGGCCAGGAACGATGCCGGCCAGATTCTTCGGAGAGCCGATCCGCGCGGCGCCGAAATCCTTCATCGTGAAAGTCGTCACCGGAATCGCCTGCTCGGTTTCGGTCAATGCCATTTTTACCGAGGAGGTCACAACGGATTCTGTCAATGTATCTTTACGGATTGGGGTAGTTTCTTCCGATGATGGCCCCACGAATGTGGAAACCGAAAGAACTATCAATGTCACCAAATTATATATCATACAAGTCCGTCTTAAGTTTCGGGCTGCAAAATTAGCGGACAGAGACAGTGTTCAGGTTGCACAATAACGGCATTGACATGAACTTTTTATTCAATTTCTGATATTTATCCGACTCGCCGAGTTTTTTTTGAAGATTGGAGGTTCATCATCCGTTCGAAAAAAGCAAGGCCAACGCACTTCTTTTTTGTCGAACGTTACCCTATCCCCTGAACTCCGAGGGGCTGACACCTGTAACCTTGCGGAAAAAACGGGAGAAATAGGAAGCTTCGGAAAAACCGAGACGTTCGGCAATCTCGGACATTGACATTGACCTGTCAAGAAGAAGTTCGCGCGCAAGCGAAACACGCGCATTGTCGATCCAGACACTCGCGCTTCTGCCGGTCTCGGCCTTGACTGCACGATTCAGGTGGTTGGGCGACACGCCGAGAGCCGACGCGTAGCCGGCGACACCGGTAAACGGGACAGACCTGTCAAAAACGCGCTCCAGATAAGAATTGCACAGTTTGGAAGACGCTGAACCGCCAGACTCAGGCACAATCAGGTCGAACTGGCAAAGCAGGACATCCAGAAGAGACTGGACCATGGACAAGGCAGAGGAAAAACGCATGAGACGAATCATCAGTTCATCGAAGAAAACCTTGTCCAGAACAGGGACAGACAGGACGGATGGTGCAGTGAGACGGAGCACCCGATGGCCGGAATTACGAAGGAGTTCAGCAGAGAACGCGCCCATATAGCCCACAGTATCACGGAAATATTTCACACAATACCTGAGGCCAGGAGGAATCAGGAGGCAGTCTCCACCCGCAAGCAGATGCGGCTGACCATCGATTTCAGTAAGTACCTCACCTGAAAGAAGATAAAGATACGACCAGTCTTCCCGGACCAATGGCGGCATGGGATGAGCCGTCACATGACCGGCGGCATTGAGAGGGCGTATGACAAAAGACGACATTATTCGTTACGGTACTGGGTCGGAGTCGTGCCGGTATGCGACTTGAAAAACTTGTAGAACACCGACTGGTTCGGGAAATTGAGCCTGCTTACGATCTCCTTGATGGACATGTCTGAATACTTGAGCAGATTCTTCGCCTCGAGGACCACGAAGGCATCTATCCAGTCCGGAGCGGAACGCCCGCTGACAGTCTTGACCAGTTTGGAAAGATACTTCGGCGTAAGGCAGAGCTGCTGGGCATAGAATCCCATAGAGCGTTCAGAAGTATGATAATCAGTGACAAGACGGAGGAACTGGTCATAAATGTTCTTGGCCTTGGCAGACGGAGCGTGCGGCTTGTGCTCAGCATCGGAAAGGCGGCTGGTCCAGATGGAACCAAGGTAATAGGAAATGGATGAGACCAATGCTCCTACAGACTCTTTCTTGTTCTTTATGTCGCTGGCCAGAAGGTCGGAAGCCAGCTGGAGATACTGGCGGCAGACGCTCCGTTCATGGCTATCCAGGGAAATGCACGGATTGTCCATGAGAGCCACACTCTCATTGAACAGCCTGTTGAAATCGAAGTGCACGCTGTTCATGAAAGTTTTGGACATAGCAACTATTATAAAGTGCATATTGTCCCGGTCTCCTTTATCGACACCTGATACCCTTATTATATTGCCCGGTACATTCAGCACAAGAGAATTCTCCGCTATGGAAAATGAATCCAGATTCACATCCAGTCGTATCTTTCCCTTCATGCAGAAAATCAGGATATATCCATCGAAACGGAACGGGTACTGGAAAACCCGCAGGTCCTTGTCATATTTCAGATCTGCTATAAGAAGGTCCTCTCCAAGTCCTTTTCCCGGCATTTCCGGAAAGAGATCCTTGAACTTCTTGATGCTTATATTGTGCAATACGTCTTGTTGTCCCATAATTCCGCAAATATAGTTAAAAATTGCCAAAAATCGTTTTTTTTCGACCAATATATCAATCCTTGCGCCAAACAACTCGCAAAATCGGGCATTCTGGCAACTTTTTTGTATATTTGTCGTTTGTCATACCTAACAGAAAAAAGTTTATTAGAAATATGAACAACTTAAAACAAATGATTTGCGCAGCCGCAGCAGTGATTATGCTACCGCTGGGCATGACAGGTCAGGAAACCCTGACATTGGAACAATGCAGGGACATGGCAATCCAGAACAACAAGGCTCTGAAGCAGGCCCGGACCAAGGTAGAGATGGCCGGATACGACAGAAAAATCGCCAGGGCGAACTACTTCCCCAACATCAGCGCGACAGGCGCGTACATGTACAACCAGAAGAGCATAGCCCTCATCAATGACGAGCTGTCTGACAAACTGACAGGTACCGGCGCTGCCATCCAGGGAAAGGTCAATGAAAAAGTGACATCCATTGTGGAGGCCATCAGCAAACTTCCGAACGGCTCGGAAATTCTTCAGAGCCAGCTGGCACAGACCATACTCGGCGCACTCGGCAAGGGTGACATCACCTCAGCCATCACGAAGGTCGGCACCGAAATCGACGATCTCCTCCACCCGGACACACACAATCTGTTCGCAGGAGCAGTATCGCTGCAGCAGCCCGTCTTCATGGGAGGAAAGATTGTCAATGCCAACAGAATGGCAAAACTGGCAGAAGAGCTTTCAAGAGCCCAGTATGACAAAGAATATCAGGACCTGCTTACCACCGTCGACCAGGCCTACTGGCAGGTTGTCTCAGTTTCGAACAAGAAGAGACTCGCAGAAAACTTCGCGGACCTGCTCGAGAAAATGGAGCACGATGTGACCATTTCTGTCAATGAAGGTGTAGCCACCCAGTCTGACGCCCTTGCCATCAAGGTCAAGGCAAACGAGGCGAACATGATGAAGACCAAGGCCACCAACGGACTTATTCTTGCCAAGATGCTGCTCTGCAAGGAGATTGGCATTGACCTGAACTCTGACATTACATTGGCAGACGAAAGCCTCGACGCTGTTCCTACGCCGCAGATGAGCCCTGAAAAAGACATTGAACAGATTTATCAGGACCGTCCTGAGACAAGAAGCCTGGACCTCGCCGCCTCCATATATGAGAAGAAGATGAAGATGGCACGTGCGGACATGATGCCGAAAGTGGCATTGATGGCGAACTACATGATCACCAATCCTAACGTCTATAACGGATTCGAGAAGAAGTTCAGCGGCATGTTCAATGTCGGCGTGGCTGTAAATATTCCTATATTCCACGGATTCGAAGCATTGCAGAAAACCCGCAAGGCAAAGGCCGAAATGACCCTCTATACCAGCAGGTTGGATGAGGCCAAGGAACTTATCAATCTCCAGGTAACACAGCTCCGCAAACAGCTGGACGAGTCTCTGGAGAAAGTCGAGATGGCCGAGAACAACCTCAAGAGCGCAGAGGAGAACCTCCGTACCGCATCAGTCGGCTTCGAGGCAGGCGTCATTACCACAAACATTGCCCTTGCCGCCCATACAGCATGGTTGCAGGCCCACTCGGAATACATTGACGCGGGTGTCGAGCTTCAGCTCACCAATGCAAACCTGCAGAAGGCAGAAGGAAATTACAAATCAGACTTGAACTAGTCACGACATAAGACATTGACAAAGTCAATAATTAACAGCTTAGAAAAATCATAAATCATGGGACAGAATAAAAAATCTTACAATCTTGTAATCGGCGTTGTGGCACTTCTTGCCATCATTCTGATGATCGCAATTATCGGATATTTCGTATCAAGACCTAAACCGCTGGTAATCCAGGGTGAGGCCGAGGCTACAGAATACAGGGTATCAGGAAAGGTTCCGGGAAGAATCGAGACACTTTTCGTAAAGGAAGGCGACATGGTCCACAAGGGAGACACCGTAGTCTTCATCGACTGCCCTGAAGTACGCGCAAAACTCGAGCAGGTTACCGCTCTGAAGAATGCAGCATCAGCCCAGCGGAACAAAGCCATCAACGGAGCACGTAAAGAGCAGATTGAAGGCGCATACGAGCTCTGGCAGAAAGCCATTGTAGGTGAGACGGTTATGAAGAAGTCTTACGACAGGATGAAGAGTCTCTACGACCAGAAAGTCGTTTCCGCACAGAAGTTCGACGAGGTCGAGGCTCAGTACAATGCAGCCGTTGCGACCACCAAAGCCGCAAAGAGCCAGTACGATATGGCTGTCAATGGCGCACGCGTAGAGGACAAAGCCGCTGCCGCAGCACTCGTTGACCAGGCAAACGGCGCACTGATGGAGGTCAATGCCGCTCTTGCGGAACTCTATCTAGTATCCCCTGCAAGCGGTATCATTTCCGCTACCTTCCCTAAGGTCGGAGAACTTGTAGGACAGGGCTCCCCTATCATGACAGTTACTGACCTCGATGACATGTGGTTCACTTTCAATGTACGCGAGGACTATCTGCATGGTCTCCAGCAGGGTGACAAGGTAACAGTAACCATCCCTGCCCTCGACGACAAGGAGTGCACCGCTACAGTAACATATATTGCTGTCCGTGAGTCATATGCGACATGGAAAGCGACTAAGGAAACCGGTATGTATGACGCCAAGACATTCGAAGTAAGGGCTACTCCTGACAGCAAGGTCGAAGGACTCCGTCCTGGCATGTCCGCTATCGTGAAGGATGCTAAACTTCTTAAGAAATAACAATTATGGGATTCTGGCATAACATAGGGGCGGTTGCCCGCCGAGAACTGAGGATAATGAGGAACAGACCGATTTATCTTCTCGGTTCCGTCGTGACAGTCGCGTTCTGCGCCATATTCTTCCTCACATTCCTCAAGCAGGGACTCCCGCACGACCTCCCTATCGGAGTCGTGGACATGGACAACTCATCATTGTCCAGGAACTTCGCCAGACAGCTGGATGCGACACAGCTCGGAAAGGTCATAAAATATGATACTTTCCAGGATGCACGCGAAGACATGCAGAGCGGTAAAATCACAGCCATCTGCATGATTCCGAAGGGCATGTATGCTGATGTCCAGGCCAGCCGCCGACCGACTTTCACATACTATCTGAACGGATTGTATTTCGTGGGAGGAGCATTGTCATACAAGAACATTCTGACAATGATAAACCTTGCGGACGGAGCCGTGCAGCGCGAGGTGCTGAGGGCGAAGGGTGTCAATGAGGATGCAATCATGGGCAGGATACGTCCTGTCGATGTCGATGTCCATCAGATTGGAAACCAATATACCAACTATGGATATTACCTTACCAATATCTTCCTTCCGGGAGTGCTGGCATTGACAGTGGTCATCATTCTCATTTACTCGCTTGGCGCAGAGCTCAAATATGGCACATCCCGCCATCTTCTGAGCACGGCGGGAAGTTCCATCGTGACGGCATTGGCCGGAAAGTTGTTCGTCTATACGATTCTTTTCTCCGGTATCGGCCTGATACTCATATTGTTGATGTATGACTGGATGCACTTCCCGATAGCCGGCAGCATCTGGAACATGTTCCTTGCCATCATCCTTCTCATACTTGCGAGCGAAGGCGTGGCGATCTTCATCATCGGGCTGCTCCCGGTTCCGCGTCTCGCATTGAGTATCGGTGCGCTATACAGCGTCCTGGCGTTTTCAATGTCAGGATTCACACTGCCGGTGGAGACAATGCCGCCTTACATCCAGGGGCTTGCGGAAGCGTTCCCGCTCAGACATTACTTCCTGCTCTTCTCGAGGGAAGTCATATTCGGGACAGGTTTCGCCGGATGGTGGAAGGAGGTTATCCACTTGCTGATATTCGTTCTCCTGCCTGTCGTTGTCATGTACAGACTGAAGAGGGCTTACATCTATCAGAATTTCCCTAAAAAATAGAAGTCATCATGAGAAAAGATCATTATATTAAACTGTGGCTGAAGGACTTCTGGGGAATTTTCACTCATGAGTTGAAACTCATCTTCTCCGATTCAGGAGTTATGGTGATATTCTTCCTTGCCGGTCTCGCCTACCCGATTCTGTACAACCTCATGTATTTGAACGGTGTCCTGAGCGAGACTCCTATCGCCGTAGTGGACTATGCGAACTGTTCGGACAGCCGCCGCTTCATCAGAGAGGTGGATGCCACGAGAGAGTGCACCGTCAAATACCGTTGTGTCAATACCGATGAGGCCCAGACACTTATGAAGGACGGCAAAATCAGGGGTTATCTCTACTTCCCTTCAGATTTCGGAGAGAAGCTTGCCAGAATGGAGACAGCGACATTGTCAGCATACGCGGACATGAGCAGTTTCCTCTACTACAAGAATATTCTGCTGGCTGCCAATCAGGTGATGCTCAAGGAAGTGGGCAGCATCCAGATGGAGCGTTACGCCGCAGCGGGATTTACAGGGATACAGGCGGAATCATTGATCCAGGCCATTCCTTACGAGGAGAACAACCCTTACAACAGGGCGTTCTCGTACTCGCTGTTCCTGCTTTCCGCAATTCTTCTGGTAATCGTGCAGCAGACCCTGTTTTATGGTATGTCAATGCTGGTGGGTACAGCCCGTGAGGAGAACCGCAGTTTCGCTTCGCTGCCAGACAAGCTTGAAGGCCACGGAGTAGGCCGTGTCGTTCTCGGACGTGGTGCGGCTTACTGGCTGATATACATGGGAATATCCATCTATATCGCTTGCATTATCCCGGCGATGTTCGGCATCCCGCAGAGGGGCGAGTTCTGGGAAATCATTCTACTGCTTCTGTTCTTCGTGACAGACTGCGTCATGTTCTCCATGACATGGAGTTCATTGATTACCAGAAGGGAGTCAGTGTTCCTGCTATTCCTCGCAATGTCTCCTGTCTGCCTGTTCCTTACAGGATTCTCATGGCCGACCACAGCATTCCCAGAGTTCTGGAAATGGTTCTCATACATTTTCCCTACGACTTTCGGATGTCAGGCTTTCATAAACCTCAATACTGCAGGTGGTGACTTGGGCACAGCCCACGACCAGATGGTTGCGCTGACCATTCAGACTATCGTCTATTTCGCCCTCGCATGTATCGCTGTCTATGCAGAGAACTGGTACCTCCACCACAAGGAAGTCCTTCAGGAAAAGAAGCGTGAACTGGCTGCCAAAGCCGGTGTGGACCTCGACGAAGACAGACGTATCATAGCAGGCGACGATGGAGAATAACGACGCAAGGGGAAAACCATGTGTTCAGGATTGCGTTCATTTTTTGTAAGCATCTCCGCTAACAATAGTCCGGCCAAGGTTGCATTTTGGCCGGACTATTGTTTTCTGCAAGCGTCTCCGGAGGAACTTACGTATTGCTTTGAGGGCCGAGGGGTTAGGTAAGCGTCTCCGGAGTTAAGTCGGTTGTCGGGACGGCGCCACATTGGTTTTTACAATAGTCTGATTCATAGGCAGTTGTGAAATTCGGTGTGGATTAATGGTCAAAAAATCTTCGGTAATCCACGTTCAAAATAAATGGTATTTGATTATCAATGTGTTACAGAGGGGGCCGTGGCGTCGTCCCGCCTGATGGGATTCGTCCCGGCCAGAGTATTAATATCGGCAAGCGTCTCCGGAGTTAAGCCGGT
>ERZ780125.505-NODE-505-length-12373-cov-3.08435_pt1 | contig 12373 bp, 11 predicted proteins | sample MGYA00433082_ERZ780125 | MGnify/ENA primary metagenome ERZ780125 (study PRJEB29588, sample SAMEA1970465) | human gut metagenome | biome: human gut; feature: human-associated habitat; material: faeces | place: Denmark | collected 2008/2010 ... | reverse complement strand
CAGGTCGCCCACGATGCCCCACGAGCGCCAGAGCCACTTGGGCATGTGGCCGCGGGGGTAGACAAAGTCCATATTGGCGGTGGTGCGTACCTGGGTGCGCAGGTCGTCGCGTCCGGCGTCGGGTGCGTAGAGCAGCAGACGGGTGTCGGCATCGATGATGCCCGCGAGGTCGTTGGCCAGATTGCGTCCGTAGCTGCCCAGCCCCGTGCCGTTGCGCACGATGCGTTTGGCGTCAAGTCCTATTTTCATGTTGTCGGTGTTAAAGCAGTGGAGGCAACTCGTAGAGACGTATGCCGTTGCTGCCCTTGATGAGGATATAATGGTCGCGTATGTCGTTGTCGGCGAGGGCTTGCTTGACCTCCTCCACATCGGCAAACTTGCGATACGCGGTGTCGGTATGGGCAAACTCTTCGCCCACGAGCCACACATCCTTGAGTCCGAGAGAGGCTATGTGGTCTACTATGCGTTGGTGCTCCTCGTGGGAGGCGGCTCCCAGTTCGCGCATGTCGCCGAGGATGGCCATCTTGTGGTCTACCTGCATGAAGGCGAAATTGTCTACCGCCGCCTTCATGCTGGTGGGGTTGGCGTTGTAGGCATCCACGATGAGCGAGTTGCGCTGGGTCACAGTGAGTTGGGAGCGGTTGTTGCTCGGGATGTAATGCTCGAGAGCATGGCATATCTGCTCGGGGCTCACGCCGAAGCGGAGTCCGATGGTGATGGCTGCCAGCATGTTGGTGATATTGTATGTGCCTATGAGGTGGGTCTGCACGCGGTAGGTGGCGCCGTGGGTCCACTCGAAGCAGAGGAACGGGGCGCTGCTAACCACCCTTCCCATCACGTCGGCATGGCTTGCGGCGTCGGCAGAGTAGGTCATGGTGTTGTCGAGATGACGCTCGGCGGCCATGGCGGTGAGGTAGGGGTTGGCGGCGTCGATGAAGGTCTGGCAGTGGTGGGCGGCGAGATAGTCGTAGAGTTCGCCCTTGGTGGCCATCACGCCCTCGAACGAGCCGAAGCCCTGCAGGTGGGCTCGCCCCACATTGGTAATCATGCCGCAGGTGGGCTCGACATACTCGACCAGCGCGCGGATGTCTCCGGGATGGGATGCGCCCATCTCCACTACGGCTATCTCGTGGGTGTCGTTGAGTCGCAGCAGCGTCTTGGGCACTCCCACATCGTTGTTGAAGTTGCCCTCGGTGTGCATCACGCAGTAGCGCTCGGCGAGCACAGCCGATACGAGTTCCTTGGTAGTGGTCTTGCCGTTGGTGCCCGTGATGCCTATCACGGGGATGTCGAACTGGCGGCGGTGCTCGCGTGCCAGCTCCTTGAAGGTGGTCAGACAATCGTCGACCAGGATGTGTCGGCCGTCGTCCTTATAGTATTCCTTGTTGTCTATCACCACATAGGCACAGCCCTTGTCGAGGGCGGCGTCGGCGAAAAGGTTGCCGTCGAACGAGGCGCCCTTGAGCGCGATGAAGATGCTTCCCTCCGGACAGTTGCGGCTGTCGGTGGTTACGGTGGGGTGTTGTTGGTACAATTGGTATAATTGTCTGCTATCCATAGCTTATGTCATTTACATCGCAAAAGTACAAAAAATATTTTACCTTGAACCACAACGGACCGAAAAATGTGCGCACGGTGCAGACGATAGTCTCTATTGGCGTGGAGATGATGCCCGCCGGCACGGATGTGGGCTATGGATGGGTATATATAAATAAGGTGGGGCTGCGGTGCAAGAACGTGTTCTCTCGCCGTGCCGCCTGCTGGGGCGAAGATGCCACAAAATGTCTTGTCCCTTTTCAGGAGTCCGCCCTTTGCGGCGGCGCGTGGGGGGTGGATGTTGCCGAGAGCACTCTCTCTGATATCTGCCGCCATCAAGCGTCGCGCCAGGCTGCTATGGATGACGCCTTCGGCTAATCGCAACACTTACAGCGTAGCCGTATTCGTGGGGTGTGTACCCTGGGTAGAGGCGCTGCGCACCTTAACCCTAAGTTGCAACTTGATGAGTTGCAGAAGAATACCTGATACATCGAAGCAAGTAATGGGGAGATTATCTCTCGCAACTTCATACAGACTATCACAATGAGGTAGGCCGCAAGTATGGTCTTGCACGCGGCATCCCTTACAATGAATTGTCCGAGGAGGAGAAACGAGGACGAAGGCATAAGAAACAAGGTGGTTCTTGAAGCCAGGCGACAGGCGAAAGCTGCTCTTGACAAGGTGGAGAAATACGCTGTTCTTGCCACTGTTGACAAGCAAGAGCTCACCTTCCCTCTTCTCAATATCAAGACACCTGTTCAAGAGGCAATGGATGCCGTTAAGAAAGAAATTGCCCATTCCTATTCCTGCACTTATCGGACAAAAGACTTGGCGAGAGGAACGGACAACAAACATCAATGATGCTATTAAGACTCTTGTCGTTGCCATCAACGCTGAACGTGACAAGCAGAATAATGGTATACGAGCATCTGTCAACAAAACTTACCCTTACTATATGCAGAATCTCAACAAACTGATTGTAGAGAACAAGGCATTGCAGAATGAGAATGAAGCGCCAAAGGCTGAAAATGCAAAAGTGAAGCAACACATATCGCAGCTTGACGAGAACGCAGTCAGACGAGTAACCGTTCAAAAGGATGCAGTTATTGAAAGTCTCAATACCCAATTAGCCTCAAAAAACGAGGACATTACAAAACTCAAGACAGTTTGCAATACGTTATGGGTGAAATACAAAATCTTGGTTCTTCAATGGAACGATTTGACAAAACAGCCTGAACTAATTGAAGCTGTTAAACGTGTGGAAGACCGCAAGGAGTAAGAAGCGGAAGCAGAACGTGAGGTACAGGCAAGACAAGACAGATACCAAGGTGTACTTGACCGATTCATTAGTGAAGGTAATGAACAGCTTAAAGCCTTTTCGCAATCAAGCAGAATAGATTTCGATGAAAAAGAAGCCAGAGCAATCTATTATGGTATTATGGCTACTGCTACAAAATCCAACATTGCGCTTTGCTCTCCACAAGGAGCAAAGTTTGCCGTTGAAAGATTTCTCGCGAGCATGGAATGGAATGGTTGTGGCAACTATCGGAGAGAATGTGTCGCACACTGGACAAAACTCTTTGCTACCGATGAGGTTGTTTATACCGAACCCATCATTCAGAACTTCCTTTCGTTCATTGATTACATGTCGTGCAGCGCAGATACATACGTTTCACTCGGTGGCTCCAATGGTTGTGCTGACCAACTCACGAATTGGGACGGAACACAGAAGTTTGGATTAGGAGCACCACCAAAAAAGAAGTCACAAGGTTTATCCAGATAATGACAATGAGAGGCGATTTGTAGCGTTAATTACCACAAATCGCCTCAAATTACAGAAATGTGATGCCAGAATAAAGATTTCCAATGATTTATTCTTTCGTCTGAATAAGATTCTTTATCTTTGTAGTCAATAAATGACAATTCCTATAAAAGAAAGTCTGTTGATATCGATTAAACCTTGATATTGTTACAACAAAGAACAATATTATAGGTATTAGTTTCCTATCTTAACACAACTTAAAATGAAAATACTTATATTTTTAAACTTAGGTAACATTCCGATGACAGAAGAAATGTTGCTTGCTAAAATTTCTAAAATAGCTTTATTTCACGGAGGAGTATTGAGTCAATCGCAAGATAACAGAAGCGTATGGATAGTTCGGACAGAAATTAGTAATGAATTCAAAAATCACTATACAAAATCATTCTGGAAGTATTTTGGAGATGGTATTCATAAATTGTTTGATAATTCGGTGTATGTAAGCATATATGCAGATGATTTGCAAAAATATCCCAAAAATCAAGATGAACGAAATATAAGGTATGTCAATAGATTGCAAAAAAACGATTCGATTTCTCTGGTGATGATATTAGTACGGATCATAGATTTTGGTAATTGAAAAATACAAACAACAGAAACTTTTGAAGAAGGATATTCTTGAGGTTGTATATTCTGCAAACAATATTAAAATCAATAATATTCTTTTAGCAGGAAGTCCATTACAGAATCTTAAAGATTTCTCCAGTGTCAAAAGTAAAACATAAAAAACATTTTACACATAACTATTTAAAAGTAACGATATTATACCATAGAAAGTTTTACATTTATATGATACGAATGTATGACACGAATGAAGATGTTTTAGTAGTAAGAAAATCAGACTATCAAAACAACTCGATTGGAGATGGATATTTCCTTGTTCCTAAAGACGAATGGCAGATGGAGGATGATGGCATTAGTGTGTTCCATCTCTATCTTACCAAAGTTGTGGATGACCGAATAGATTATTATTTGGTAAATGGAGAGTATGTTGTCATCCTTGAAGAACTTCCTCTGTTGAAAAGAGATGATTATATAGAAATTTAGATACATACGACTATGGAGCATAAAACAATTGACAGATTTAGAGGTTGCCTTTATGGTCAAGCCATAGGCGATGCACTCGGATTGGGGACGGAATTCATGACAGATGAGGATATCGCTTGGAAATATCCTCATGGACTACAACACTACAAGCAGATATACCAAGACAGACATCGGAAACGATGGGAGATCGGCGGCTGGACGGACGATACCGACATGATGCTCTGCATTGCTGATGCGGTCATTGAAGACAAGGGTGTTAATTTTTACGACATCGCCCAGCACTTCAAAGGCTGGGCCAATGGCACTCCTATGGGTATTGGAGAAAATACCTATAAGGTGCTGATGATTGGCGACTATGTGGAGCATCCGTTTGATGTATCCCACAAGGTATGGGAAATGAGCAAGTATCAGTCTGCAGCAAATGGTGGGCTGATGCGTACCTCAGTAGTCGGACTTTTCCCGAAAGAAATAAGTACTTGTGCTGAGAATATCTGTCGGCTCACCCATTACGATCCAAGATGTGTCGGCTCATGTGTAATTGTATCTGAACTTATACACGCATTGGTTTATGGTATACAACCGCCAACATTATTTCAAATAAAAAGTTTGGCACAGTTATATGATGCAGAAATCTGTGAATACGTGTACAAAGCGTGGTGTGAATCAAATATTAATAATTTGGTAGACTATGACCACATGGGCTATACCTTAGTTACATTGTCCGTGGCTCTTTGGGCTTATCGACATGCTACTTCATTTGTTGATGGGCTTCTCGCTGTGGTGAATGCGGGAGGCGATGCTGATACAAACGCAGCCGTGGCGTGTGCCATACTCGGAGCAAAATATGGTTATTCATCTATTCCGACAGAATATATTAAAGGTCTCTTGTATAAAGAGACTTTTGACAAAACAATAGATAGCCTTTTGAACATTTGTATAAAGTAAATTATATGGCACTTGCAATAAACATAAACGACCTGCTTAACAAGCAGAAAATAGAATCCAACCGCATTGAGTTCAAGAAAGGTTGGAATCCAGGAAGTATATATCACAGTATATGTGCTTTCGCCAATGACTTTGACGATCTTGGCGGTGGATATATTATCGTTGGTGTCGATACTGACGACAAGACTGGTATGGCAATTCGCCCAGTAGATGGTGTGCCAATGGAAAAGATAGACAATATCTTGCAGGAGATGGTAGGCTACAACAACAAAATGGCTCCATACTACTTACCTCGCACATCTGTAGAAGAGGTAGATGGTAAACAATTGATTGTGATATGGTGTCCTGCTGGTAGTTACCGTCCATATTCTGTACCCGTAAACGTAACAGCAAAAGGTACGAAAGAATACTTTTATATCCGTAGTGGCACAAGTAGTATTGAGGCAAGAGGTGAAGTTCTCGTTGAATTGCGAGAGTTGGCTAATCGTGTGCCTTTTGATGAACGGGGTAATAGTGACATTCAGTTGGAAGATATTTCATTGGTGCTTCTTCGTGATTATCTTGTCAAAGTGGGTAGCAAACTGGCTGATGATGTGATAACGACTCCGCTTTCTACCATACTTGACCAAATGGAACTGTACACAGGACCAAAAGAAAACCGTTTGCTTCGCAATGTGGCAGCCATGATGTTCTGCGAGAATCCAAGCAAGTTCTTCCCTTACACTCAGATTGATATAGTGACATTCCCTAACGGAAAGATGAATGATCCAAACAATTTCACAGAAGTTACATTCAAAGGCAGTGTTCCGCAGATGATAAAACAGACAATGGATTACATCAAGAGCAATGTTCTCAAAGAGCATGTGCGTAAGATTTCCGGTAGGCAGGAGGCAGAACGTTTTTGGAACTATCCATACGATGCTATTGAGGAAGCAGTTGTAAACTCTGTATATCACAGAGATTTCTTGCAGCATGAACCAATAGAAATTACCATTGAACCAAGCGGAATCTCTATACTCAATTGTCCTGGACCTGACAGAAGCATCTCCAAGGAGGACATTGAAAAGGGCGATATGCTAAAAAGTCGTCGCTATCGCAACCGTCGTTTGGGTGATTTCTTAAAAGAACTTGACCTTACAGAGGGTCGCTCAACTGGTGTTCCAACAATACAAACAAAGTTAGCAGAGAATGGTTCACCACGTGCCATCTTTGAAACTACAGATGACCGCTTGACATTCTTGGTTACTATTCCTGTTCATGAAGGATGTCGTGAAAGTTCGAAAACGAATAGCAACAGTTCGGAAACAGACATACTTGGTTCGGAAAGAGGTTCGGAAACAAAAACGAAAAGTTCGGAAAGAAGTTCGGAAACAAAGGACTTGATTATAGATATTATAAAACAAGACCCACATATAACAGCCGCTGAAATCGCAATGCAATTGAATATGTCTTCACGAGGAGTTGAGAAGCAAATACGTAAACTTCGTGAATTAGGCAAAATTAAACGAACAGGTGGTAGATTTGGAGGCTATTGGGAAATCGTAATATTAGACAAAAAATAAAACGGATATGTTATTAGGAAACAAGATAAGGTCTCTAAGAGACGAACAAGGAATTTTGCAGCGTCAAGTAGCTGCATACTTAGAAATAGATACTCCAATGTTCAGCAAGATTGAACGTGGGGATAGGCGAGCAAAGAGAAGTCAAGTAATTCAAATAGCAACATACTTCAAAGTGGATGAAAAGGAAATGCTCACCCTTTGGCTTGCTGATAAAATTCTAAGCGATTTAGAGGGTGAAGAGGATTTGAAACTTACAGCCATTGAAACAGCAAAAGATGCGTTAATGGATGTTAATTGCTAATTTGCAGCAAATAATTCATCTTCTAAACAACGCAAGATTGGTTTCTTGCATACAATGGGAACTTTATGGTATCATTTATGCTTAATACCACAAAGTTTCTTTTGATTTACAGATACTTATAAAGTATATACTGGTTCAAGGGTGAGAATAAATACTTTATAGGCTGTTAGTTGCATAAAACAGATTTTTTAGTCTAATTATGCCACTGTAATAACCGAAAACATCAGCCAATATGTCAAATCTATAGTGCATGATACAAGAAACCCTGGGCTGGGGAATCGCAACACTTACAGGGTAGCCATGATATGTACCCCCCCCAACCAGCACTTACAGCGTAGCTAAGATATGTACCATGTAACTTCTGCTTTGTCTTGATGTTTTTTGAGCTCCGCTCGCTGGCATTGGAAACACGGGCTGTCGGCGCTACAGATGAACCTCTATTTCCTGTTGCTTAGAGTGATGGCTAATGATATGAAGGCAAAGGTAATGCCCACGATGCATACGCCTAACCAGTTGGCTCGGTTCCATAAATATCCGGCACAGAATGTACCGAGTGAGCCACCTATAAAATATGTGGTCATGAAGATGGTGTTGGCACGGTTGGAAGCATGCGGAATCTCTTGCAGGCATCCGCTTTGATTACTGAGTTGCTGACATTGCAATCCTATGTCGACCAGGATGATGGCTGCGATGAGCCCTGCGTAGGTGTGGCCGAAGAGCAAGGCTATTCCCCAGGCCATAATCTGCATGCCTGCTCCGAACAGACTGAATTTACGAATACCGAACTTAGGGACCTGTTTGCCTATGCCACTTGCCGCCACGGCACCCATGATGCCGCAGAGTCCGAGCATCCCTACCATGTCGCTTCCTGCCCTGAAAGGTGGCTGGGCAAGATGAAAGGCGAGGCACGACCATATGGCCATCATGCTGCCGAAACCAAAGGCGGCACGGATGGAGTAGATGCGTACCGAGGGGTGGAGAATGATAATCTCTGCCATGGTGCTCATCAGTCCTCTATAAGTACCTTCATAGTTGCGTTTCATCTCTGGCATCATCAATAGCATCACGCCCATGCAGATGAGCATCACGAAGGCGGCGATGATAAACATCTCGCGCCATCCCAGCCATTCGCCGATGTAGCCGCTAATCACTCGTGAGGTAAGGATTCCCGTCAGTAATCCGGATAGTACAAAGCCCATATTCCTGCTCTTGTTCTTGGGTGCAGAAAACTGTCCTGCTATCGGGATGAAGAACTGTGGAATCACGGAACAGGCTCCTATCAGCAACGAGGCTCCCCAGAGCATCCACACGTTTTGTGCTACTGCCATCACGATGGCCATCACGGCAGCGATGCTCATATTGAAGAGGATAAGTCTCTTGCGTGAAAACATGTCGCCCAGGGGAATGAGGAAGAATAGGCCAAGCGCATAGCCTATCTGCGTAATCACGGTGATGAGGTTGGCGCTCTGCTCGGTAATGCCTATGTCGTGACGGATTAGTTCGAGCAACGGTTGGTTGTAGTAGCAGTTGGCTACTGTGAGTCCTGCGATGATGGCCATCATCAGGAGAATGTTGCGGGGTATACCTTGATTTTCTTTTAGCTGTATCATTTGGGTCTGTTTCTTGTTCCTTTGGGACAGCAAAAATACTACAAAGTTCTTTAATTACATTGTTCTTAGCGATTTTTTATCGCTGCCACGCTAAAGTGGCGGGATAATGCTCATAGGGCGGCGGGTATACAGAATGGAGTATGGTGAACCTTTGTCCATGAGTCAGTTCTCTTTTGGCATCTTCCCTCCGTTTGTGTTTCGACATAGTCTGCCATGTCTTCAATCTATCCCTGAGTCAATCTGCTCAAAAGCGACACGGATATGAGCTGGAGTCTGATGACCGATTTGGGGGGCAACAAAAGAAACAGGGTTGCGGGAATGGAACCTGCAACCCTGAAGTGAGTGGTTGCCGCACTGATGATGCGGCGGGTGATAAGTGCGCTATATACCTTATTATATATATAGCATTATCTCTTGGACAGAACTTCTTGCTCGTACTTCTGTACCTCGGCGATGTACTGCTCGGCTACAGGCACATTGTTCTTGAGGTTGAAGTAGTCGAATACGGCGCCGAATGGGAGGGTCTTCATCTCCTCGAGGAGGGCGAGACGCTCGAAGCCCTTGCCTTCGTCCTCGTACTTGCGCAGTGTGGCAAGCGGCTCAAGGAATGCCTGGAGCAGAGACTTCTGGGCTGCACGTACGCCGATGACGTAAGCACCGATGCGGTTGATGGATGCATCGAAATAGTCGAGGCCGATGTGGGCACGGTCGAGGGCGTTGGCACGCACAAGCTCGGTGAAGAGGTTGCGGGTGTTGTCGTCGAAGAGTGTCACGTGGTCGGAATCCCAGTGCATGGGGCGGCTCACGTGGAGCATCAGCTCGGGCACGAAGAGGAGGAGGCTTGATACCATATCGCTCACATTCTCGGTGGGCTCGTAGTGGCCGGTGTCGAGGGTGTAGATGGCGTTGTTCTTGGAGCAATAGCCTGCGAAGAAGTCGTGTGAACCTACGGTGTAGGCTTCGAGACCGATACCGAAGAGCTTGGCTTCGAGACAGGACTTCATGTGGGGCAGGTCTTCGGCGAGGATTTCGTCGAGGCTCTCTTTGAGAATCTGGCGGTAGCGGTAGCGCTCTACGGTGAGGTCCTTGCTTCCGTCGTGAACCCAGATGTTCATGATACAGGGGTCGCCCTGTGCCTTACCCATGGCATCGGCGATGCGGCGGCAGCGCTTGGTGTGCTCAATCCAGAAGTCGCGGATGGACTTGTCGGGATTGGCCAGCGAGAGGTCGCCACTCTTGGGGTGGGAGAAACTGGTGGAGTTGAAGTCGAGCTTCAGGTTGTGCTCCTTTGCCCAGTCAATCCATCCCTGGAAGTGGGAAACTTCTACCTGGTCGCGGTCTACAAACTTGCCGCCGAACTCGCCGTAAATCTCGTGGAGGTTGAGGCGATGGTTGCCTGCGAGCAGGGTCTGTACTTTCTCTATATCCTGACGCAGCTCGTCGATGTTGCGTGCCTTGCCGGGGTAATTGCCTGTGGCCTGGATGCCACCGGTAAGAGCCGAGTTGCTCTCAAAGCCTGTCACATCGTCGGCTTGCCAGCAGTGAAGTGATATGGGGGTCTTCTCGAGTTCGGCGATGGCTTTGTCGGTGTCTATGCCAAATTCAGCGTAACGCGCCTTGGCGATGGCATAGTTCTGTTCAATGGTTTCTACTTTCATGATTTTGTTATTTTTTTGGTTCATATTTCTTAATCTCTACCGAGTTGGCGATGATATGGCGCATCTGCCAGATGTCATCTACCTCTCCGGCTGCTTTGGCCTGGAGCATCACGTTGCCCAAGGCTGTGCCCTCCTGTGGGCCTGCCAGTACGGTGATGCCGCAAGCGTCGGCGGTAAGCTGGTTGAGGAAGTCGTTCTTGGAGCCGCCTCCGATGATGTGGAGCACCTTGATGTCGGTCTCGCTGAACTCGCGCAGGTAGCCCAGCACCTCGCTGTAGCGTCGGGCGAGCGAGTCGAAGATGCAGCGGATAATCTGTCCGTGGGTTTCGGGCACGGGCATGCCGTGGTCGCGGCAATACTGCTGTATGGTGGCTACCATGGAGTCGGGATTGGTGAAGCAGGGGTCGTCGGGGAAGATGAAACTCTCGTTGTTCTCTATCTCCCAGGCTTCCTTCTGCAGCTCGAGGTGTCCCAGATGGCGCAGCTCTGACCATTCCTGCCGGCAGCGCTCGTAGAGCCACATACCGCAGATGTTCTTGAGGAAACGTGTGGTTCCGCCTACGCCGCCCTCGTTGGTGAAGTTGAGCTCGTAGCTGCGGTCGTTGATGATGGCTTTCTTGGACTCGATACCCATGAGGCTCCATGTGCCGCTGCTGAGGTAGGCAAACTCTTCGTCCTTGGCGGGCACAGCGGCTACGGCGCTGGCAGTGTCGTGTCCGGCTACAGCTATCACGGGCACGGCGCCGAGTCCGGTCTGCTTCTGCACGGCCTCGTTGATGGTGCCGATGATGGTGCCGGGGTGGGTGAGTGTGCCAAACTGTTCGCGCTTCAAACCTATGCTCTCAAGCAGGCGCTCGTCGAGGTCGCCCGTGGTGGGGTTGAGCATCTCTGAGGTCGAGGCGACGGTGTATTCGCAGATGGCGTTGCCGGTGAGCATGTAGCTCAGCGCGTCGGGCATGAAGAGTATCTTCTTGGCATTGCACAGTGCCACGTTGCCCATCTCGCCCATGGTGTAGAGCTGGAAGAGGGAGTTGAAGTTCATGAACTGGATGCCGGTGCGCTGATATACCTCGGCGCGGCTAATCTTCTCTTCGAAGTAGCGCTCCATCATGCCCATGGTGTGTGGGTCGCGGTAGGCGAGTGGGTTGCGCAGAGGCTGGCCGTCGTCGCCAATGCATACGAAGTCGCATCCCCAGGTGTCGATACCTATGCTCGTAATCTCAATGCCACGCTCGGCGACGGTCTTGAGTCCCTTGATGATTTCATTATATAGGGCAAAGAGGTCCCAATAGAAAAAGCCATTGACATTGATTAGAGGATTGCCAAAACGGGTAATCTCCTCCAAAGCAACCTTGCCGTCTGCAAGGGTGCCTATGATAGTTCTTCCGCTGGTTGCGCCTAAGTCAACCGCAAAGAAACACTTTCTATTCTTCATGATTTGTGTAAGATTTTTAGTTTTTCTGCAAAGTTAACTGATTGTTGGCATTGCGCATCTTGTTTTTTGACCTTAATTCATAAGTTTTTGACAATATCTACACATAATTATATTATATATATGCACGTGGGGGGCTGGATGGACGCGCGGGAATGGTATCGGTGGGGGCCTGTTTGACGATTATGGTTGTCGGGGCGTGTCATGGTGGTGGCTGTGGGCGTGATGAGGGTCGAGAGGTGCCTTCGGGTGCTTTTTGCGGTTTTTCCCGCTCTTTGGGCGTGGGTGGGATATGAAGCGAAGATTGGCTCTGGAGCCACTAAAATCGTGACAAAATGGGCGAAAATGGCCTCGTTTGTCAAAATATGCGAAAAAATTGCGTTTATTTTCAACTTTTTTGTTGATATGTTTGGTTTGTGTTGAAAAAAGCTATACCTTTGCATCCGCTTTCGAGAATGAA
>ERZ780125.504-NODE-504-length-12393-cov-2.06914_pt1 | contig 12393 bp, 9 predicted proteins | sample MGYA00433082_ERZ780125 | MGnify/ENA primary metagenome ERZ780125 (study PRJEB29588, sample SAMEA1970465) | human gut metagenome | biome: human gut; feature: human-associated habitat; material: faeces | place: Denmark | collected 2008/2010 ... | reverse complement strand
TTTGACTTTTAATCAAAGGGTCTCGGGTTCGAATCCCGACGCGCTCACCAATTAAGGAAATCTCTGCAGAAATGCAGAGATTTTTTTGTGCGCTAAGACTTAGGAAATCAGGGGATTTGAGAGATTGAAAGACGGGATTTTAGTCTACGTGTCCCCTTCTTAAAGCCCCGAATTTCGGTCTAAACGGGTCTAAAGTCTCAAATAAGAAGGGAACAATGTGTCGTCGTTCCTACATCGGTTTTATTGACTTTGAGGGCAAAATGGTTAAAATCGGTTTGATAGTAAAAACCGCTTATCGGTCGTCTAAAAAGCCGGTAATTCTCGAACTTTTGCATCAAGAGTTCCGTCATTAAACAAGTTTTAAAAAATTGCCTATATTTTATAAAGTGTAAGTATTTTAATTTTTAAGGAACAGATAAATGAAAAACTTCACTGAAAATGATGTGCGCGTTGCGGCTTATTATAACTGGCTGAATTCCGGCTGCCAAAACGGAAACGATTTACAGAACTGGAATACTGCTCTGACACAGTTGTCAGCCAAGACATCCGGCAGCAAAACGACCTGCAAATCATGCTCCAACAAAACGCAGGTTAAGAAATCTTCTGCGAAGAAATCTAAAAAATAATTTTTCCGTTTGATTTACCGACTTTCTTAAAGAACTCCGGATTATCCGGAGTTCTTTATATTTGATAACCGAAGATACCTTTGTCGTAAAATTTTCTTCTCTAATTTAAAAATATCCCAGACAGGTATTGATTTGCAGATTGGGTGTATCAAAGGCATCCCATATCTCATCGGTAAGAGAGTTACCGTGAGTGATGCGGACAGACAACCCGAGTATGCCGAGTTGCAGATAAGCCATATTGACGCAAAGGCCGTCAATATCGGTGGCAAGAATTGCCAGTTTGCCGCCGAGATCAGTCATACCCTGCTTTTGCAGATGGCGGACCAGGCCGATAATCATTGCCCCCGAACCGCAAGCCGGTTCGGCAACAGTTACATAAGGCTTTCCTTGCGGCAAGCCATCACCAAAAGCCACGGCAGCCATAAACTCGCAGACATGAATCGGCGTGAAAAACTGTCCGTGAAAATGCTTATCGAGCCGCATTTGTCCGAAATAACGCCCCAGATAATCATCCGGCTGCCACGCCAGAAGTTCGGACAATGTCTTAAGCATATTTAAAATAAGGACTATCTGCGGCTGTTTGTAATATTTTGCCCGCTCGTGATATTCGGTATGGCATTGCTCGTATTTGGGCATGTAACGTGACAGCAGCGCTTCCTGCATGCCGAAATTATGAACGATGCACCGTCCCATCAGGCAAAAATCATCAAAAACGGTATGTAAAGCCCGGTTACTTTCCGCTGCCAGCTGGTCAAACATTTTGAAAAATTCGGCTTCTTTGGCAGAACCGCCACCATAAATGAATTTGTCTTCTTTCGGAACGACAGATTCAGGTGTGGAATATGGCAGCTGAACGGCAGGAGCCTGCTGAAGTGCCGGAAGCGTAAAATCAAAGGCAAGCTGATCAGACATTTTGTCCCCTCTCTATATATAATAAGTGTGAGGGTTGCTTAAGTATTGGCATTAGTCCAGTTGTTTATCCGGACTTTCTCTGAAACATCAACAAAAACTAAAATCCTTGCAAACCAACGTATTGCGGAAGCCCCCTCCCCGGGGGAGGGGAGTTTTTTCAAAAAACGGGCATTTTATAAATGGATACTCACGTTAATAGAATCGATTCCATTCAGGGATGACAAAACAGTCTTAACGGAATATTTCATGAAAAAAGAGCATATTTATTCCTAATAATTTGAAAAACAGCATAATTTTTTACGAAAAAAACTGCTTTTTTGCGTTTTATTATCAATTTTCGCTTGTAATATTAGATTTTTATTATAAACTTTGTTAACAAAGTATTAACTTTTAAGCAGGTGCGTTATGGAGAATTTTTCATCTAAACGTCAGGCAAGGTTATTTTCTTACTTATTGCTCTCTTCTGTTTCTTTCTCTTCGCTTGTTTTTGCCCAAAATAATAATATTGTGATTGATCAGGCGGCTCATGCCGGAGCCGGTGCGCCAAATATCGTGCAATCATCTAACGGCACAGACGTCTTAAATATCGTCAAGCCGACGGCAGGCGGCGTTTCTCACAACAAATTTCTGGAATATAACGTATCTGACAAAAATCTTATTCTAAATAACCACGCTTACAAAACCGGAATTCCTCAAGCGGAAAGTACGCTTGGCGGCACGGTTGCCTTTAACCCCAACTTTGGAACCGGCGATGCGGCCAGAGTTATTTTAAACGAAGTTACATCAAACTCAACAACGGCTCTGGAAGGCTATACCGAGATTTTCGGACAGAAAGCGGCGCTGGTTATTGCCAACCCGAACGGAATTACCGCCGCAGGCGCCGGTTTTATCAACCTTTCCCGCTTAACGATGGTTACCGGCAAGCCCAATGTGGTTGACGGAAAAATTCAGGACTTTAATATTTCTCCGGTCGGCATACTGAAAGTTGAAGGCAAAGGTGAACAGGCTTTTGGCCTGCATATCCCGGACAGCCCGGCGGAACTGGTTTCCAACACAGTCAAAATTGCAGGAAACATCTACGTTGACGATGATCAGGAACTTAAAGTTCTGAGCGGCAACGACAAATATGACTACAATACGCAAAAGGTAACATCTAAAGCGCAAAACACTTCCCCCACTCCGGGAGATGACAGCGCTGAACCTCAGCCGCAGGTAACCGTAGCCATCGACAGTTCGGCACTTGGCGGTATGTATGCAGGGAGAATCAGCGTACAAGCCACACAAAGCGGTATGGGAATTAATCTTGACGGCAATCTGGTTGCAGATATGGATAATCTGGAGATTACCGCTGACGGCGACATCGCTTTCAAAAACGTTGCGGCGAAAAACAACATAAAAACTGCTTCAGCCGCCGGTTCCGTTGAACACAAGAGCGGCGGAACCGCCCATGCCGAAAATGATTTGAGTATTGCGGCAGGAAAAAACATTGCCTTAAACGGAACTTCGTATGCCCAAAACAATATTTCGGCAACGGCTGAAAATGATATCTCTTCGGAAGGCACGGTTTATGCAGAAAACAATATCAGTCTGACGGCCCAAAATGATATCGCCCTGAGTGGCGATTTTGTTTTATCCGATACCTTGGATATCAATGCAGGCAAGGACATTAGTTCGGGCATGCAGGTTGCAGCTTTGTCTACAGCCAATTTGACGGCAGGGAATGATATCAACGTAAAGAGCGAGTTTGTCAACGCGACCGACTTGACCCTGAACGCAACAAACAACATCGTCAACGGCGCTCAAATTGTGGCAGACAACGATTTGACAGCAACGGCGGGAAACAATCTGACGAACAACGGGACGATCTTGGCTCAGAACACCGGTACGCTTGAAGCCGGAAATGCGATGGAAATCAACGGCGAATCCGTTTCAGCCAAAAATTTGAATTTGAAAGCAGCAACATTAACAAATAACGCCCGAATTGCCACCGAGGAAGTTTTGACGGTTGAAACCGGCGGCGATATTACAAACAACAGCAAGATAGCAGCAGGAACGGATGCCAACCTGTCTGCCGACAACATTCACAATCTGGGGCAAATTGCCGCCAACGGAAACATTAATATTTCCACACAGAACGACTACATCAACCACAGGGATTCCGGTTTGCTGGCCGGCGCAGATATTGTTATCGAGGCTGGGAAAGACATTATTAACTATCTGGCGGAGATCTTTGCAGGCAATGATATTGAACTGAAAGGCAAAGATGCCAAAATCGGCGATGTTGATCCCGAAAAAGTCTATGATAACCCCAATATTGAAAACAAACACACGTCAACTTCCGAAGCGCAAAATGATCAGGAAATAAAGACCGGCGAATTTGACGAAGCCGACGGCGGGCTGGACATTACCCTGACTGAACTCGGCAAAACCCTGACAATCCCCGTTGATGCTTTTGCCGAAGAACCGAAGCTTGGAGATTCTTATACTCTTGACGGCTATACAATATATATAGGAAAAAGGACTGTAACCCCGTCAGAAGATCCTGACGGCGAACCGACAATCAGTTTTGAGGATATTGACAAGCTGACAATTTTGGATGCGGACGGCAACGAAGTGGCATATACCGTCTGGGATGAAGCCGGAAGCAACGAAGATCATGTGGAAGCTGGCGGAAACACTGAACAAAAGACATCAGAAACAATCAATGAACAAGTTACCAGTACGCCCTACACAGCCAGCCAAGACCAGTTTAACGCATTAGTCAACCTCGGCGGCCGGATTGAGAGCTTTAACGACATCAACATCAAATCCGATAAAATTTATAATATGGGGTATAACCACAATACGGGAGAAGCCGGTTACAGTACCTATTATGACAAAATACGTGATGTAGTTCCGTATAATGCAGGCTGGCTGGAACTTGGAAGATATAAAATATCGGAAGTCTTTCTGGATGCGGAAGAAGCGAGCATTTTGGCCGGACACGACCTGAACATCAACAGCCGTGACATTTTGAATCAAAGCTCTACCCTGTCTGCCAAAAACAATGCGACAATCAATACTGAACAGCTGAAAAATCAGACCTACAGCGAGCTTGTGACGCTGAACATTCAGAAACAGATGCGGCGAAAATATAAGAAACGCATGCGTACCCGTCACAAAACCTATTGGGCTACGGAAACCTATCAGGAGCGCATTTATTCCAATGAAGCATCACTGGTAACAGCCGGAAACAATCTGGTCATTAACGCAGCGGGTGGCAACGTCGTCAATGATCAGGTTGAAAAAGCCACCGGTTCTTTCCGTTTCGGGCGGGATGAAGTTCCTGATCTGAAATCCGGCAAGGTTGAAGTTGATTTGACGGTACCGCGCGGCGACAACGGAATGTTTGCCGTAACCGAGGGCGATCCGAAATACATGATCACGGCCAACGTGGACTTTATGAATAACACGCCGTTCATTGGTTCGGATTATTTCTTTGACAGAATTACGCCATTCTCCAACGAATACAATACCTGCAAAATGCTGGGCGACCCGGCATACGAAACCCGGCTGATTATGGATGCCATCCGCGAAGCGACTTACGGACATTATCTGGGCAACGGCGAGATTTCCAACGATCTGGATCAGATGAAAGCCCTTTATAACAATGCCGCAAAAGAATATGAACGCCTGGATTTGAAAATCGGCATAGCCCTGACCCCGGAACAGATTAAGCAGCTTGACAGCGACATCATCTGGTATGTGGAAAAAGAGGTTAACGGAGAAAAAGTTCTGGTTCCGGAACTGTATTTGTGCGAAGCAACGCTTGAAAATATAAAAATCGGCGGTTATGGCGCGAAAATGACCGGTAACAACGTGTCCATCAATGCCGACAATATCAGCAACAGCGGCGACCTGTATGCCAAAAATGAACTGCTGCTGAAAGCCAAAGACCTCTTAAACGAGAGCAACCGCGGCAAAACAGCCCGGATTATCGGCGGCAAAACCGATATTGACACGGAAACCCTGACTAACCGCAGCGCAACGATCGGCGGCGAAGTGACGACCATAAAGGCCGGAGATGTTATCAACGAAACCAAGAAATATACGGAAGAAGTGCGCGACGGCAAGAACTATACCCTGATTGAGAAAACCGGTCAGGAAGCGGTTATTTCCGGCGACAAAGGCTTGCAGATTGATGCGAGCGGCACCTATGCAAGCAAAGGCGCCAAGCTTGAAAGCAAAGAAGGAGACGTTGCCCTGAAAGCTGATAATATCGTTCTTGATACGGTGGAACTGCACAACCGTGAAGAACGCAGCCAGACAAAATCCGGTTTTCTGAGCAAGAAGACGACAACCACGGTCAAGGACAGCATCAAAAACGTGGGTTCGGCGATTGTTGCCGGCGGCAATGCATTCATCGAATCAATAAAAGACATATTCTCCAAGGGTTCGAAAGTGGAAGCCGGAGCCGACGCGCAAATTGTTGCGGGCGGAGACATCACTGCGGTTGCCGCGGAAGACAGCAGCTACTCATATTCTAAAACGAAAAAATCGTCTTGGGGCGGTTTGAAGAAGTCGCTGGACGAAGTTGAACATGAAGAAAAACGGCTGCGCGGCTCAAATATTAAGACGACAAAAGGCTTAACGGTCGTTTCCGGCAAAGATACGACAATTGTTGCCTCCGATGTGGAAGCCGGAAAAGATGTGAACATTCTGGCCGGATACAAGGCCGGAGCCGACGGCAAGGTTGAAAAATCCGGAGAACAAGGCTCCGTCAACATCCTGAGTGGCGAAGAAACCACCAAGCACCGCGAAGTCCATGAAAAGACGAATATGATGGACGGGCTGAAAGAGATTGGATTGGCTGTGGCAACCGGCGGACAATCCCTGTGGTTTAACGACTCTACCGGAATTAAAGACGGAAAATTACAAACCAGCGTAGATTTGGGCGAAAAGACCAAAGATACATGGGATAATGTCCAGAAAAACACGGTTTCTTCCAACATCAAGGCTGGCGGCGACATCAATATGTCTGCCACAGAGGATATTAACATTAAAGGTTCGAATATTAAATCAGATAATAATATTACAATGGCAGCCGGTCATGATGTTAATATTACCTCGTCTCAGAGTACCGAAGATGATAAGAAAACACACAGTAAGAGCAAAATTACGGCTAATGCCCATGTCGGTCATGTTGCAGTAGATGCCGTTAATAATGTTGACGATGTGATAAAAGCCGGAGAGAAAGTCAAGGAAGCCAGAGATAAACTTTCGGAAATAAAGAAACTTCACGCTGAAGGGAAAGCCAGCTCTCAGGCTGTTGAAGATGCTGAATTGAACTTGGCGGCAGCTATCGTAAACCAGACAACGGCAATTGAGGCGGCGGCAACGACAATGAAAGAAGCTGCTAATACGAAAGAAACACTCGGTTTCTATGCCGGCGGTGGAATTACGACAGAAACAACCAAAACAGAAACAAACGCCAATTCCGTTACTAACACGGCATCAACAGTTATTGCCGACAAAGATATTAAAATTGATGCCGGCCATGATATGAATCAAACCGGATCGATTGTTGTTTCGGAACACGGCAATATAGATTATAATGTTGCTAATAATCTAAATTTACAATCAAGTCAGGATAAATATAAGTCAAACAGTAAAACAACCACAGATTCTGTTTCGGCAACAGTCAGCAGCAAATCCGGTCCGGGATTTGACGTTGCCACTTCTGATTCAAGTGACAGAGCTTCTGGTACACATCATAACAATTCAGCCACTATCGCAGAAGAAGGCAAAATTGCAATCAATGTCGGTAACGATATGAATGCTGAGGGATACAACGCTTTAGCCAAAGATGTGGACATAAACGTTGGCGGCGACATGAAGCTGGCCTCTCAGCAGAATACGGATTACTCAAGTAGTAAATCGAGCAATACCAGCATTGGCGGAACGACAAGCGGTTCAAACGCCAGCGGTAGCATCGGCAATTCGCATGGATCTTCTGACCGGCAATGGGTGGATGAAGTTACTTCTATTGTCGGTACAGAATCTGTTGATATTGATGTCGATGGTAAGCTTAGCATGGATGGCTCGCTAATTGCCAATATAGATAAAGATGGCAAGGATGCCGGAAATCTGGACATCAAAGCAGGATCTATTGAGACCAGCGATATCCAGAACTATGACAGAGATAAGGAAAGCGGCTTCAACATTGCGGAATCTTATGGCCCGGATAAAAGCGGAACGTCTACCGGACATCCGAGTGGTACAACAACGGTCGGTGTCACGGACAAAGGGTCTGAAAAAGAAGGTGTTACCCAAGCAACTATCGGTAAAGGTAATATTGAAGTTGCTGACGGCAGCGACATCTCTGATATTAACAGGGATGTTGATAATATGGAAATTATCACCAAAGACCAGATCACCGGTGCTCTGGATGCCGAGGTCACAATTGATAATCGTATCTTAGGTTTACTTGTTGGAAATACAGAAGGAACTAAAGAAATCATAAATGATATAACAAATGTTCCTGAAAATGTCCTCGCTGTGGCTAAAGATATTTCATCAATGCCTGAGCAAATCAGAGATACAGCTGTTAATGCTTATAAACAAATTACTCAACAAGTTGCTGATTTTACACCAGAACGGGTAAATGAGTACACCCCTGAAGAACTTAATAATATGTTAAAAAATGGTGTTCTAATTCCTTTGGAAGAAGAAGAGGAAGAAGAAGAAATTAAGTTTAACAAAGATCAGCCTATTATTGGAGTTTCAGGTACTACAGAACGTAAATATATTATTGGTAATGATGGCAAAGTTTATGATGTAACAGATGATTATATTGAAAACAACTACATTACTGAAAATGTTATTGCGATTGTTACCGGAACTAAAGTTCTACAATATATTGTTAATGGAACAAAATATATAAATAATTCTATTGAAGTTCCTAATCAAGCACTTGCTGTTTTGAAGAAAGCCCAAGACAGTGGATATAAAAATAATTTACCAGGTCTCAAAGGTGGACGTCCATGGAAAAATGAAAATGGGCAACTTCCTAAGGGTAATTATGCAGAATTTGATGTTTTTCCAAGAAGCGAAACTGGACGAACTGCTGAAAGAATAGTAGTAGATAAAACGACAGGAAAAGCATATTATACGCCTGATCATTATAAAACATTTAAACCTATTAACTAAGGAATAAATATGAAAAAACAATACTCAAACAGAATACACTTTATCTCTAATGAAAATGATATACCTGAATTTTCAAATATAAGGATATTTAAAATAGATTGTGAAAATATTCATACCACAAATAAATTATTTGAAACATTTTCTAATATTTTAGAGTTTCCTGCCTATTTCGGCCAAAATTGGGATGCTTTCAATGAGTGCTTGTGGGATATGGAATGGATTAAGGATAAATATAAAGTTTCTAAAATTGAAATTTATATTTTTAATATACAGCACTTATTAGATAAAGAGAATGAGCAAGAAAAAAGGATATTCTTTGACATTATAAATCAGGATTATTTTGTTGCATCTGATGACGAGCAAGGAAAATTAAATTTCCCTATGGACATTCAATTATTCTTTAATGAATCTGAAAAAGATTACTTTATCTTAACCCCAGTAACTATGCTTTGGAATTCTGAGGAAATATAATGATCAATCGGCAGCAGACATCCCCCTTTTCTCAAAAAACTCAAAAGCAAATTTTTGAGTTTCCGGATTGTTTGCGCTCTAAAGCAATTGATATGAATTCAATTGGCGTTTTGGGGTATGCTTTTGATTATCAAGATACAATTGCAGTATTAGATTTTTGTAAAGATAAACAAATTGCAATTTTAGGAGGGGATGTTCTTGAACTAAAAAAAGGAAAACTTTCATATACATATGAAAATTGGTTCATAGATGTAAAAAATTATTCCTCTTATCCTGACTTTGTTATAGAAAGTTACAAAATTTCTCTAAATTATTTAACAAATATATTAGAAGGCGCTGAATGTCGTTATTTTAATTTGGTATTTTGTAAAAACGAGAGAGAATTTCGTAACTTACACGAATTAGAGGAATAGATAGAACATGACTAGCCCACAACAAACATTCTCCGTTTCCAAGAAACCTCAAAAACGAATTTTGAGCGGGATGTTTGTTGCTGTTAACCTTTTACTTCTAACAGGATGCCAAGGCTATGGAGAACCTTTAACGATAAGTAATACCTATTTTGAAAATCTTTATTCTGTAAAAGAATGGAATGGTAAGATAATACAAAATAAAATACCTTTTAACAAAGAAATTACGTTATTTGGAAAGGTATATGTTCCGGTTAATGTAAACCCAAACTATTTTACAGAAAACTATTATCAAAAAGATAACATGTGTTATTTATTTTCTTACACAACAGAAGATCTTGTTTCCATGAAAGAGCAAGCTGGTTTTGATAAGAAAAGTGATGATGCTATTTTTATGATTAAAAAAAACGGAATAACAGTCATTTCTCGTGCTGAATATGAAAAATTGAAACCAACATTTAAGCCGCATCCTTATGATGCGAGTTTATGTAAACCGGCACCTAAAACGGAAAGGAAGCAAATATGACTAAAAAGACCTTGATTTTGGCGATAGCCGCCGCATTTTCCTTTGCTACAGCCGCGCAGGCGCAGGTGCCTCCTTCGGTATTACAAAACCAGAACCGCATTCAGCAAGAGCAGCAGCGGCTGTTGAATGAAGAATTCCGGCGGCAGGAACTGCAAAACGCCCTGAAACGGCCAAAACCCAAAGAAACGCCCAAGCAGGCGGCGGAAGAAGAACCGGATTTGGTCGGTTCGTGCGTGAATATCCGAAAAATTCTGTTTACCGGAAACTCAAAGGTCAGCGATTGGTCAATCAAGCGTATTACCAAGCAATACAAGGACACCTGTATGTCTCTGCCCCAAATTAACCAGATGCTGAACAAAATCACGGATCTTTATATTGAAAAAGGTTATATCACTTCCCGCGCTTATATGACAATGCCGCAAAAACGCCTGAAACGCGGCATTTTGGAAATCAAAATCGTTGAGGGGAAGCTTTCAAAAGTGGAAGGCCTCGGACTGGGACAGGTTATCACGGCCTTTCCGTTCATGATCGGCAGCGTTTTGAACCTGAGAGATATTGAACAGGGAATCGACCAGTTGAACCGCCTGCCGTCTAACTCGGCGACAATGGACATCAAACCTGATGACAAGAACGAATACAGCAAGCTGGAAGTGAAAAACGAGCCGAAAGGAACGACCCGGCTGACGTTCTTTACGGACAATGCAGGATCAGAATCAACCGGCGAAACGCGTTTCGGCATGCGGGTGGCGCAGGACAACCTTCTGGGGCTAAATGAACAAATCAACATGAGCTACGCTAATTCCCCGTCAAAAGACTATGATCACCGCGATGCCAACTATCTGACCGTGGGCGCCTCCATCCCTTTTGGCTACTGGACTTTGAACAACAACTTCTCGTGGTCTGACTACCGGACAAGTTTTTTGCTTTATAACGGCGATCGCTTTTATTCTTATGGCAACAGCGTTACCAACAGTCTGAGCCTTGACCGCCTGCTGGCTCGCGGACAACGGTATAAAATCTCGGCAAGCGGCGGATTAACTTATAAAAGGAACCAAAACTACACCAGAGTGCTTGATCTGAAAATGCAAAACGAGGTTTCAAGCCGCGATTTGGCGATTGTTAACCTCGGCCTCTCCTCAACATTTTATTTTGACAACGGGGTATTGTACCTGAACCCAACCTACAACAAAGGCACAAAATGGTTTGGCGCCTTAAACGACAACCACAACAACTATACGCAGGAAGCGCAATACGAAGCATGGAAACTCTATGCCTACGGATCCGTGAACCTGTTTAACGTCGCAACTTATACCGCTACTTTTGACGGGCAGTACAGCCAGGACGAACTGTATGGCACGGAAGCTTTCTACCTTGGCGGCGAATATTCGGTGCGCGGCTTCAGAAACGAAGGCGTACAGGGCGACAGCGGTTATGCTTTCCGCAATGACTTGGATTTTAACCTCGGTGCCTTAGCCAAGAGCGATAATGAGATTTTGCAGGGCATCAACTTCGGGCCATTTATTGATTACGGCTATGTTCACAGCAATAATGAGGACATAAAATCGGAAATTTTATCCGGCGCCGGTGGTAAGGTCTCACTCAAATATAAATTCTTTGACGCATCGGTCGGCTATGCTACGGTTTTGAAAAAGCCCAAATGGATTGATGAGAACGAAGCCGTCTACCTGTATGCCGGATTTAATTTCAGTTTTAATTAAAAGGACAAAAGCTTAATATTCAGGCGGTTTGGAAGTTATTCTTCACAAATTCTATCGATGCGATGAATTGTTGCTGAAACATCCCATCCATTGCCGTTGTATGTAAAATCTCCTGTTACATCTTCGGTATATTTCAGGGGGCCTGAAATATCTCCGTTTTTGAACTTCAGAGGTACGAAAAATTTTTTATCTTCCAAATACCACAAAAGCAACTCACACTGATTTATATCGGAAGAACTTATAAGAAACATTGGTTTGGCTTTTTTGGGAGGGATACCGATTGCGGCATTAAACGGAAAGTGTAATTTTCCATCTTTATCCGTCGGGTATTCCCCCAACGGAAACATCTCTCTGGAATTAAAGTACGGGCTCATGGGATGCTGCCCGTAAGTTACCGGAATTCTTAAAGCCACATTGTAATTTTGAGCCGGTTTGTCATTTTTTATAACGGTTAAATCCAAATTGTTTTGAGTGAAAAAAGTGCAACCAGATAGGAACATTCCGGCAATAAGTATAATTTTTTTCATTCGATTTCTCCATAT
>ERZ780125.493-NODE-493-length-12673-cov-1.8331_pt1 | contig 12673 bp, 10 predicted proteins | sample MGYA00433082_ERZ780125 | MGnify/ENA primary metagenome ERZ780125 (study PRJEB29588, sample SAMEA1970465) | human gut metagenome | biome: human gut; feature: human-associated habitat; material: faeces | place: Denmark | collected 2008/2010 ... | reverse complement strand
CTTCTTCTACATCAAGGCCAACTCGGACCGCCGTTGGTTTACCGACAAGAGCGACAGAACCAACGCCAACGTAAAACGCCTGAACAACATGCAGTCGGTTTCTTCAGAATACAAGACTTCTACTATAGCCTATAAGTCACCCATCGATGAGTTCCCGAAAAACCAATGGGTAGAATTCGACGTAAAAATTGTATGGACCAGCTATAGCGGAGAGAGCGAAATAATCCTTCGCCAAGGAATGCTCGACGTAACAATGACCACAAACGGTAAAGCAACTAAGATAGTAAATAACGAATCTCTCCCCATCGGTAGAAACGATAAAGACGGTTACTACTTTAAATTCGGCATCTACCGTACATCAAGCAGCACCGTTCCGGTATGTTATAACTTAGGCGGATTTAGTCAGGAAGAGGTAACTGACTAATAAGTTCTTATGCTAAGCCGCAAATTCTGCGGCTTATTATCCGCTTTTTTGATATTCCTTTTGAATATACTCATGAGTTAGTTGCTTCTATGGCAAGTTCTTCATCATAGCCTCTGCAGTATCTACAAAAAGTTACTCAAATTCGTAAATAGTAATTCTTAGCTAAATATAATATCAGAACATAAAACAGAACCCTTTCTTTTGCGAAGCTTTAAACCTTTCAATCTCCAAAGAAAGAGATTTCTTCAACTGCCCTGCCATAAACGACAAGAACGGCTGATTGGTTTCTTCATTCTGGCATTGACGTAAGGAAAGTATATAGGCTTCCCTATCTTCTTTGAATATCTTGGTAGGAAAAAGGTGATAGCAAAATTGGATGTAGTTCATCAGCAATCGAGCCGTTCTGCCGTTGCCATCCACCCACGGATGTATGGTTACTAAATTAAGGTGGGCATTAAAACTCAATTCGTATTGTTCCCGAAATGTGCTAGTGATCTTTTGCTTCTCTTGAAGAAGCACACAAAGTTCATCAACCTTAGCAGGAACCTTTATATAATTCATATAAGATTGTCCGCCAACACCAGCCGTAACACCACATAAGCGAAATTCACCATTGGAAGAATCAAAAGAACCGCCCATTACACTGTGCACACTGCCTGTAGTACGCATCAGCACTGCATTCAACCTTTGCAGGAAAACTGGAGTTATCGGTACAAGTTGCTCGGATTCAGCTTTTGCAAAATCATACGCTTGCTTCAAGTCCTCATTCATCAGATGATGTACAAGCGGTTTCCCTTTTGCTGTTACTCCCTCGTCAAAAAGAAGTTGCGTATCAAGTTCCGTAAGCGTTGAACCTTCAATGGCTGTGGAATGGGTGATAAGAGAATATAGGTAGTACTTATCATAGTCCACCGCTTCATTGATACCAAGTTCCTGAAATGTTTGGTATAACTGTTCTATCTCTCGCCAAACGTCTTGTTCCATTGCTTTTTATTTAATAAGCTTTATTCTTTTCAAAGGTAACTTATTTACTACGCTCAACCAAAGAAAATAACGACTTACTGCTACATTTTTTGCATGTGTGGGTAAAAAACGAGCATACAAGGACACAAAAAAAGCAGCTACATTTCTGTAACTGCTTTTTTGTGGTGCCACCAGGAATCGAACATTTAAAGTTCTTTGTTTTTAAAGTACTGATAGACAGCACTAAATCTTATATCGTTAAAATCAAAACCATTGAATTAGCCATATTTCTAATTTCAACTATTTCAATCTTTATCGCTGTCATTTTTTGACGATGCAAAGACATGGAAAAGGTTCGATTCCTCCAAATAGTATTGGCATAAAATTACAGAAAACTTTATAATGTATTCATTTATGCTGGAATGAATGGCATATATATGAAGAGAACGTCTTTAGGAAAATTTCCGAAGACGTTCTCTTCTATACTGCCGGCTTTTAAAAAGCTTCCAGCCTGTTTTCATCCAGCAGTTTTATAATATCCTCCTCTTTATAAAGTATCCTGCCTCCCAGCCGGTAATAGGGGATAAGCCCGGTTGTCCTGTGTTCAACCAGTGTCCGGCGTGTTATCTTCAGTGATTCGGACAGTTCAGCAAGCAAGGAGATGATTTCAATCATAACATCCATGTAGCAAGCATTATTGGAAAAAGATACGGACATAAATAAACAGAAGAGGATAAACAAGAGGGTGGCCAAACTCGTTTTCAATAAATCAGAAAAATAGTACTTGAAACTAAAGTCTTCAATCTTGAACTTTGGGAAAGTAAGCTATTGGATACTATTCAGTAAGTCTACCTTTCCTTCATTCACGAGTTTTAGGATTAGTTCTCCGAACAGTGTATTTTGCCATGCAAACCAGGAACGAGTAAAGTTCTTCGGGTTATTCTTGTGGAAAGATTCATGCATGAACCCTGTTCCGGCATCCGTATCCATCAGCATTTTGATGCAGGTCTTGATTTCTGCGTCGTTTTGACTGGTGAATGCTTTCATCATAATACTCATGGGCCAAATCATATCATATCCGATGTGCGGACCGCCAATTCCTTCGCCGGCAGTACCTTTGAAGAAGTAAGGATTATCTTCGCTCCACACAAACTTACGGGTATTCTGATAAATAGGATCGTTCACTTTCACATCCCCAAGATAAGGCAGGGCAATGAGACTCGGCACATTGGCATCATCCATTAACAGTTGATTGCCGAAACCGTCCACTTCGAAAGCATAGATTTTGCCATATTTCGGATGATTGTAAACCGCATACTTTTTCAGGGCTGCTTCCACTTCGTTAGACAGTGTAGTACATTCTTTAGCTAAATCTGATTTCTTGTTGACCGTATTCAGAATTTCGGCAGCTTTGCGCAATGAAGTTACAGCAAAGAAGTTGGACGGAACGAGAAACTGGAAAGTTGTAGCATCATCCGAAGGACGGAAAGCAGAAGCAATCAGTCCGACCGACTTTACAGGATTGCCCCAGCCGTCATTGGTCATCGTATCGAGTGCACGTTCCGTTTTGCGTTGGAAACGATAAGGACCTTTCGGATCTTCTTTTCGTTACTGTTCCTTAAACGTTTTCAGAACCTTGGCGATGGCTGTAAGCCATTCGTCGGAGAATATACTGGCATCTCCCGTTGTCTTCCAGTAATGATAAGCGAGACGGATAGGATAACAGAGCGAGTCGATTTCCCATTTGCGTTCGTGCAGTTCGGGCTTCATGTCCGTAAGGTCACTCATCCATTCGCCGCCTTCGGAATTCATGCTGAAAGCATTGGCATACGGGTCGATATTGATACACTTGAACTGACGTTTGATAACGCCGGCGAGCATTTTTTTCAGTTCTGCGTCTTTGTTGGCGAGTTGCACGTAAGGCCATACTTGTGCACCCGAATCGCGCAACCACATGGCGTGGATGTCACCTGTATAAACAAACGTATCGTCTTTACCGTCAAAATGAACAGTAGTATCCAGTGTGTTCGGGAAACAGTTTTCGAACATCCATGCTAAGCGGGCATTCGTCAGCAGTTGCTTGATATGCGCAATCTGTTGTTCCACAGCTTGTGAGACAAACAGACGTTTCGATGTTTCCGGACGGTTCGTCTGATAGTTGTTGATTTTGGTATTATCTTGTTGGATGACAAAATCACTGTTCGTTATAGCCTGCATATTGCTAGCGCCCAAGAGTGCTATGGACAAACAAAAGGCTTTAGTTATATTCATGGTAATAGTCTTTTTTTGTTGATTAGTATTGATTATGAAAGTGTTGCGGAGAAGAAGTGTTAAATCTCTGCAAAGAATTCAATAAGACAGGCATTGTCGAGCAGCCATTTATACTGCTCCTTGTTATGTCCCGACCAATCCCTGCCTAATAATCCGTTTTCATCCCGGTAGTTTTCCCAGGCGTGAAGCGCATTTTCCACCATCGCATTGACATACGCCGGATTCTTGTCAATCTTATACAGAGCTTTCAGTCCTCTGAATAAGATCACGTTAAACCAGGCCATGTCTTTATGCACTTTGACAGTCGGGTCTTTCTTGTCGGCTTTTGTGCGAAAAAAAGCATCAGTTCCTGCGGCTGTCTGCTGTGCATCGCGCAAATACTGTTCATCTCCCGTTTCCTCATAGAGCAATACACCCGCCTGAATCATCTGTCCACTGTTGTAGGCGTACTTCTCTTTGGAAACTTTCCCTTTCAGGTTGATGTTATCCCAGTAAAGATGGTCGATGGGGTCGCACAGATGCTTTTTCGTCCAGGCATACGTCTCTTTTGCTTTTTCGAGGTATTTGGCATCCTTCGTCAGCCGGTACAACTTGACACCGAGCACAGTAGACGGTGCATTGGAACAAGTATGCTTCGCTTCCTTCTGCTGTTCACACCAAAAGATGCCACCGCCTATCTCATCGCTCCATCCACTGTAGATATATTGATACAATGCAACGGCTTTTTCCAAAGATGCAGGCTTGTGAGTCAGTTGGTAATAATCGCATTAATCCAGTGCAATCCAGATGTTATCGTCATAATAACGTCCGTGCTGCCCGTACTTGGTGGGGTATGACTGATAACAGGCCGGCAAGCGACTGTTATCCCAATACTGCTCCATTCCCGGTAGAATTCTTTTCTCGAGAATCTTTTTGTACTTCTTGTTTCCGGTCGCTTTGTATAAAGCCACACAACCCGACATCATCCCGGAATACGGCTATAGAAAAGAAGCCTTCAGCGTTCCGTTCTGCTGCGTTCCGCCCGCCAGATAAGTAATTTTTTGGTCGGGATTGACAGGATACGTTTCTGTTAGTAGTCCGTCATTCGTCTGATAGAGATTCAATACATTAGATAGAATTGAGTCGGCAATAGAAAGATAACGGGTATTTCCCGGTGTCTTTCCCACTGCGGAAGTAAGGCAAAATAACATACAGGCTACAAAACATATATTTCTCATAGGAATATCGGGTTGTGTGGTGAAACTTTCAGGTTATAACTAGATACAAAGATTATTTCTGCTGACGCTGGTCGAACTCCAGTTCCACCTTTACGGGGAAATGGTCTGAAGGAGTGCGCGCCTGATAAGTCTTGATGTCGATTTCTTCCGGGCAATCGTTCGCCTGCTTCTTTTCTCCCTTGCCTACGATGCTGCGGTAAGTATCAGTCAGCACACCATATCTTTTCACTTGGAAAGACGGAGAAACGAATATATGGTCGATACGGCTTTCCGTAAAGCTGTTCGGGTCGAAGTCGTTGAACGTGCCGTTGATAGCATAGCGGAAGCCGGCCTTCTCGTAAGAGTCGCACAACACCCCTTTGCTCACAAAAGCATCATAAGACTGGTGGGTCTGGTCGACATTGAAGTCTCCCGTCAGGATGACCGGAAACTCTTTGCCTTTGCCAAGTTCTTTCATCTTGTCCTGTACGAGGAATGCACTTTCCACACGTGCCTTCTTGCCGATATGGTCCATGTGCAGGTTGAAGAAAAGGAATTCGAAACCGGTATCCTTGCATTTGAAGTGTCCCCAACTGCAAATACGCGGCAACACGGCATCCCATCCTTTGCTCGGCACGTCGGGAGTTTCCGACAACCAAAAATCACCTTTCTCTATCACGTCAAACTTGTCTGTGCGATAGAAAATAGCAGAATGTTCACCTTTCTCTTTGCCGTCGTCGCGACCTACACCGATATAATCATAACCGGGTAATGCTTCTTTCATATCTTTCAGTTGATGAATAAAGCACTCCTGCGTGCCGAAAATATCGAAATCGTGATATTGCACTATTTGGGCAATGACCGGGTAACGTTGTCCCCAACCGTTTCCGTTGATTGAATCGCCACCGTTGGCGTTTCTCAAATTGTAGGAGGCAACGGTGATAGAAGTAGGCCGATAGTTACTTTGACAACCGCAAAAGACAATCGCAACAAGGGCAATTAGTAAAAGGTTTTTCAGTTTCATGTTTTTATAGTTTGTTTGGTAGATAATTCATTGATCTTCAAAAGTACAATATTTTATTCAAACGAAAGAGAGTAAGGTACATCTTTTTCTGTGGTTCCCCGTTGTTTATTGGGCACGGGGCTCATTTGAAATTGAATATTAGCACCTTTAATCAACTGGTCATGTGTAAGGAAATTACGGGTTTGTGATTTCCCGTTTACTTTCATTTCCTTGATGTAGCGGTTGTCAAGCTGGTTGTTATCTGCCTTGATCGTGATGGTCTTTCCGTTCTCCAGATGTAACTTCGCTGATTTGAAAAGCGGGGTTCCTATGATATATTCATCCGTTCCCGGGCAAACCGGATAGAAACCGAGTGCGGAGAATACATACCAGGCGGAAGTCTGTCCGTTGTCTTCGTCACCGCAATAACCGTCGGGACCGGCGGTATATAGTTTGTTCATAATCTCACGTATCCAGTATTGAGCTTTCCAGGGCTCGCTCGAATAGTTGTAAAGATATACCATATGCTGAATAGGCTGGTTTCCGTGCGCATATTGCCCCATGTTCATTACTTGCATTTCACGCATCTCATGAATCATGCCGCGGCTCTCCATTCCCTGTCTGCCCGGAATGACGAAAACGGAATCCATCATCGTATTGAATTCTTTCTTGCCTCCCATCAGGTTGATAAGTCCTTGCGGATCGTGGAATACGCAGAAGCTCCAGTGCCAGCTGTTTCCTTCACAAAATTCACCGCTCCAGTCTACAGCGTCGAATTTCGGATTGAATACGCCTTTGTCGTTTTTACCTACCATCAGTTTGTGTTCCGGATGATAGACATTTTTATAGTTCAATGCGCGTTTCTTGTAAATATCGGTTTCGCTTTCCGGTTTACCGAGTTTCTTGCCTAATGTATAAATCGCCCAGTCGTTATATGCATATTCCAATGTACGTGCAACGTTTTGTCCTATGCCGATATTGTTGGCGACATATCCCAGTTGGTTGTAAGATTCGTAACCGAGACGCCCCGAAGCAGTTCCGCTAAGATGTGCATTGGCTCCATGTTTCAATGCTTCCCAAAGAGTTTCGATGTCATACCCGCGCAACCCTTTGATGTAAGCGTCGGCCACTACGGAAGCCGAGTTGTTGCCTACCATACAATCCCGATGTCCCGGGCTGGCCCATTCTGGCAGGAAGCCGCTTTCCTTGTAGGTATTCACCAGCCCCTCCTGCATCTTTTGATTCATTGACGGATACATCAGGTTGAGGAAAGGGAACAGGCAGCGGAACGTGTCCCAGAATCCGGTGTCGGTAAACATGTAACCGGGACGCACTTCGCCGTTGTAGGGGCTGTAATGCATGATTTGTCCCTTAGCGTCTATCTCGTAGAAACTGCGTGGAAAAAGCATGGAACGGTATAGACAAGAATAGAAGGTACGTAAATTATCTATATTATCGTCTTCTATCTCTATTTTACTCATTTCACGGTTCCAGATCTCTCTTCCGTTCGCTACCAGTTGGTCGAAACTGTTTTTGCCAAGCTCTTTGAGATTCAACTCCGCCTGTTCGGGACTGATAAAAGAGGAAGCAACACGTGCGTGTACAATTTCTCCTTTTTGGGTGGCGAACCCGATCACGGCACCTGTGTGGTTTCCTTTCGCTTCTGTTTCATTCGGAAGAATGTTATTTTCGGAAACTGCGGAAAGGAATGTGAACGGTTTGTCGAATTGAATCACGAAATAGTTTTTGAAGTTTTCCGGCACACCGCCGCTATTCTTGGTTGAATAGCCGATAATCTTGTTTTCTTCCGGAATCACTTTCACATAAGAACCTTTGTCGAAAGCGTCTACAATCACGTAGGCATTCTTTGTCTCCGGATACGTGAAACGGAACATGACGGCACGCTCCGTAGGAGCAAGCTCGGTTGTTACATCATGGTCGGCGAGGTATACCTTATAATAATAAGGTTTGGCAACTTCCGCTTTGTGAGAGAACCAACTGGCACGTCGGTCTTGATCGAATACCAGTCCGCCTGTGATAGGCATGATGGCGAACTGCCCGTAGTCGTTCATCCAGGGACTGGGCTGATGTGTTTGTTTGAATCCCCGGATTTTGTCGGCATCATACGTGTACGCCCAACCGTCTCCCATTTTACCGGTCTGCGGTGTCCAGAAATTCATTCCCCACGGCAATGCCGTAGCCGGATACGTGTTTCCGGTAGACAGTTCAAACTTGGATTGAGTGCCTACCAGTGTGCTGACATAGTCTACAGGATTCTTAACGGCAGAAGATTGCAGGCTGTACAACACGGCACCTCCAAGAAATAGCAAGTGTTTAAATGAAAAATGTGTTTTCATGAACAAATGAATTTATAGATTTGAAAATAATTTCTACGACGAAAATAGGGAAAAAAGGAATGTGCTTCTAGTAATAGAGGGGCTAAATCGCCTCTTGTCGCTGAAATTAACTACTCTGGCACGGAGCTTTACTTATATTCCGACCCCCCAAAAAGCTCGGAATGTTTTTTTGTTTACCTTTGTCATATAGCAAATCTAAGAATAATACACAATGGGAAAACAGTCGGTTTTTATTCTATTCTTTTTTCTTAATCTGTTGATACATAACGCTTATGCTTATAATTTGAAGCAAGTCGCAGATAAAGAGTATATGTCTAATAGTTCGGTTACATCTCTGTGCCAGGATGAGCGTGGATTGATGTGGATCGGGACTTGCGACGGACTGAATATTTATGATGGACAGGAGATTGAGGAATTTAAGACTCGTGACAAGGAGGATTACTTATCTGGTAGTCTGATTGACAATATTGTGTATACGGGCGAAGGTATCTACTGGATTCAAACCTACTATGGGTTGAACCGTTTGAACCGGAAAACCAATACAATCACTCACTATAATGAATTTCAGAAACTCTTCTTTATGAATAAGGATAGTCATGGCAATCTGTTCATTATCCAGGATAGTAACTGCATCTATTATTATCATAAAAAAGAAGGAGTCTTCAAGAAAATCAATATCACGGGAATCCCGATTTCCGATATCGTAAACTTCTTTATCGATGGTAACAACCGGATGTGGGTAGTCATGAAAGGATACAACCGCTGTTATGACATACAGCAGGAAGCCGCATCGGGAGATATCACCCTGTTACCCCAGAAAACAAACCTGATTTATCAGACTTCCTTGATTTATTGTTTCAATGACGAGCAATCTCTTTATTACATAGACAAGGAATTTAATTTTTATGCTTTCCATATTCCGACCCAGAAGAATGAATTTATTGCCAATCTGGGTAAGGAAATACAGGAACGTGGCAAAATTTCGTCCATCGTTCATTATCATAACAGCTATTTTGTGGGCTTTTTGATGGATGGTATTCTCCTGTTGGAGAAACAGAAGGAGACGGATCATTATCAAATTCAGTCGTTACCTATCAACAGCGGTGTATTCTGTCTCAAGAAAGACCGTTTTCAGGATATTGTCTGGATTGGTACTGACGGGCAGGGCATTTATCTTTATTCGAACCCGCTTTATTCTATCAAATCAATGGTGCTTAGCAATTACACCGAGAAAATAGAACGCCCCGTGCGTGCCATCTATCTTGATGATGAACGTACTTTCTGGGTGGGAACCAAAGGAAACGGAATTTTTAAAATCTATGATTACGAATTCGATAAAAACATCTCCGACTGCCGGGCAGAGATGTTGACTACCTCTAATAGTGCTTTGAGTAGTAATGCCGTTTATTGTTTTGCCAAGAGCCACCGGAATTTGCTTTGGATAGGAGACGAAGAAGGATTAACTTATTATTCATATCGGGAAAAACGTATTAAGAGTATACCGATACGGATCGGTAACGAAGATTTTAAATACATCCATGGCATTTACGAAACAGCAGATTCCGAACTGTGGCTGGCGAGTGTCGGCATGGGAGTGGTGAAGGCTCGTATTGCCGGAACACCGGACAATCCGGTGATTGTGGATGCGCAACGTTACGTCATCAATGACGGTGAACTGGGATCGAACTATTTCTTTACTATTTATGCAGAGAATGAAGCCAACTTGTTGTTTGGTAATAAAGGATATGGGGTGTTCCGTTATAACGAAACGACGAACGGCCTGGAACCGGTGTCTACTCATAAATACGAAAACATGACCCTGAATAATATTCTCGCCATCAGTAAAGACAGCAGCAATAACTATCTTTTTGGAACGAGCTACGGATTGATAAAGTACACTTCGGAAACTTCTTATCAGCTCTTCAATGCTAAGAATGGTTTCCTGAATAATACCATTCATGCAATTCTTAGAAACTCGTCAGACAACTTCTGGTTGAGCACCAATCTCGGATTAATCAATTTCGATACGAAACGGAATGTCTTTCGTTCGTATGGCTTTGGAGATGGTTTAAAAGTGGTAGAGTTTAGTGACGGTGCCGCTTTTCGGGATTCCCGGACTGGTACTCTGTTCTTTGGCGGAATCAATGGAGTCGTAGCTATCCGGGCGGATGGCCGTCCGGAGCAGCTTTATATGCCTCCTGTTTATTTTGATAAGCTGTCTATCTTCGGTGAACAATACAATCTGGGCGAATTTCTCACCCGGGAAAAAGAAACTGAAGTCTTGAATTTGCAGTATGACCAGAATTTCTTTTCTGTTTCATTTACCTCTGTGGATTATCTGAATGGTAATAACTGTACCTATTTTTATAAACTGAAAGGATTGAGTGACCAATGGGTAAACAATGGTTCGGGAAGCGGAGTCTCTTTTACGAATATGGCTCCCGGCGAATATACCTTACTGGTGAAATATTACAATAGTGTTTTTGATAAAGAGAGTGATGTCTATTCTCTGGTGATTCGTATAGGTGATCCGTGGTATGCTTCCTGGTGGGCTTATTTGATTTATGCCTTCTGTCTGCTTTTACTGGCAGCCTTACTGATACGTTCCTTTATCTTGCGCTCCAAACGTAAAAAGCAGGAATTGCTGAACGAGATAGAGAAACGCCATCAAAAGAATGTCTTTGAGTCCAAACTTCGTTTCTTTACTAATATCGCACATGAATTTTGTACTCCGCTGACTTTGATTTATGGTCCTTGCGGACGAATCCTTTCATCGAAAGGACTTAGTAAATTTGTCGTAGACTACGTACAGATGATTCAGACGAATGCGGAGCGTCTCAACAACCTGATTCATGAATTGATCGAATTCCGTCGGATTGAAACGGGAAACAGGGAAGTACGGATTGAGTCATTGAATGTGTCTTCCATTGTGAAAGGAATAGCCAAAACGTTTGTAGAAATGGCTAAATCCAGAAACATCACTTTCTTGAGCAAGATACCCGAGCAGGTGATGTGGAACTCGGACAAAGGATTCCTGAATACAATTATTATTAATCTGATTTCTAATGCCTTTAAATATACTCCCGACGGACAAAGTATCAAGATTGAAGTGGATACGAGTGGGGAAAACATGCTGACTCTTCGTGTAGCGAATGAAGGAAGTACCATCAAGGAAAAGGATTTTCAGTATATTTTTAATCGGTATGCCATTTTGGATAATTTCGAGAATCAGGATGAAAAGGACTTTTCACGGAACGGACTGGGACTAGCCATCTCTTATAATATGGCAAAATTGCTGAATGGTACGTTGAAAGTGGAAAATACTCCTGACGGATGGGTGATGTTTACACTAACCTTGCCTGTCGTGGAACTGACTACCGGAGTGGCGGAAACCAAGCGGCTCACAGCGGAATACATCCCTAAGATAGATACTCAATCGATACTGAAACTTCCCCAGTATGAGTTTGATAAGATGCGTCCTACGCTTTTGGTTGTCGATGATGAAATCGAAATGCTATGGTTTATTGGAGAAATCTTCTCGGCTGACTTCAATGTGGTAACCTTGCAAGATCCCGAACGGCTGGATCAGGTGATGAATGAGGTTTATCCGAATGTGATTATCTGTGATGTCATGATGCCGGGAATGGGTGGCATTGAAATGACCAGGCGGATCAAATCGGTGAAAGAGACGGCGCATATTCCTATTATTGTGGTTTCCGGACGACACGAGATGGAACAACAGATGGAGGCTCTTTCTGCCGGTGCGGAAATGTATATCACGAAACCGTTTAGTGCAGAGTACCTTCGTATTTCTGTCTGTCAGGTGATAGAACGGAAAGAGGTGTTGAAAAATTATTTCAGTTCGCCGATCAGTTCTTTTGAAAAGTCGGATGGAAAGTTAACGCACAAAGAGTCGAAGAAGTTCCTACAATCGGTTTTGAAGATAATCAATGATAATATAACAAACAAGGATTTAACGCCGCGTTATATCGCCGATCGGCTGGCAATCAGTCCCCGGAGTCTTTATCGGAAGATGGAAGAGATAGGAGAGGACAGTCCGACGGATTTGATAAAGAAATGTCGTTTGCATATAGCAAAAGATTTATTGCTGACGACGAAAAAGACGATTGATGAAATTGTATTCGATTCAGGATTCTCGAATAAAGTAACTTTCTTCAAGGTGTTCCGTGAAAAGTATGAATGTACGCCAAAAGAGTTTCGACAAAAACATTTAGCGGAAGTGCAGTAATTTTATGAAGTGTAAATACGTGCCAGTAGTATGTTAGATAGATATTGGGAGTGCATATGTTTGTTTTTACAAGCTGATAAAGTGTATTATAGCGACAATATAGTAAATATTTGTGCTAAGAGAAAGATACTGATTAAATATTCTGAGGGAATGGAAGTTTGAAAACTTACATTTGCAATATAATTGACTTGTGATTTTTATTATTAGAAT
>ERZ780125.492-NODE-492-length-12740-cov-2.67552_pt1 | contig 12740 bp, 9 predicted proteins | sample MGYA00433082_ERZ780125 | MGnify/ENA primary metagenome ERZ780125 (study PRJEB29588, sample SAMEA1970465) | human gut metagenome | biome: human gut; feature: human-associated habitat; material: faeces | place: Denmark | collected 2008/2010 ... | reverse complement strand
GTAGTCGGCAACAGCCACGACAGTGCCGTCGTAGGCCGTAGCGATGGCTGGGATGCGGTATGGCGTGTCGCCCGATGTGCGTGTCGGGAAAATCTCCACCTGAGGCTCCGGCTCGATGTATGCCTTGCGGATGCTCACCTTGAAATCAGTGAGGATTACACCGGCGTTGGCGCCCGAGAGGGTGAACGAAGCCGTGGGCATTTTGAGGCCTTTGCAGGTGAGAGGCTGCGGCGTCTTGGTGGTGGTGTACGACTTGCCAGAAGCATCAATCACCTTGACAGCCGTGTTGTCGGCCATGGCGAAGTCGAAACTGTAAGCCGCGATGCTGTATTCTGTACCAGCGGTCAGCGTGTAAGCCTGAGGATTGTAATTGCCCACGTAGGCCAGGATGCGTGTTTCGTCGGAAGCCTTCACGTTCATGTTGTTGTATCCAGCGTCCAAAACGAGTTTCGGCTCGCCGGCTTTCGATGTCCAGGTCTTGGCCCAGGTGCCGTTGCTTGTGGTGAAGGAGCCTGTGGCCATGTTGACAGAAATGTCGCGTTGCGCCCATTCCCAGCGGATGGTGCTGCCAGCGTCGGCACCGCCATTCCAGAAGGCAAATTTGCCATCGCGGTTGTTGACCTTGTTGCTGGTGTAGCCCTTCTCATACATATAGTAAGCCTCGACATTATTGCCCAGGTTGCTGCTCTTGGCAAACTGCCAGAGAGCCGTGTAGCCTTCAGGAATCTTATTCTTGTTGACCATGATGGGATAAGATTCCCCACCAGTCGTTCCCAGCATCTTGACGGGAGCGGCAAGCACCATGTCGGGACCAGCTTCCTTGTTGATGATGGTGTAGCCCTCCGTGTCGTTACCCGTGCGGCGCCAGAGGTCGGCGTCGGCGTAGGTCGTTTTGCTCGTTGTCAGAGAAATGTAAGATTTCGAACCATTGTTGCTGACGTACAAACCGCCCGCACCGATGCGCATGGTGAACCAGTCCACAATGGATTCGTCTTCAACGTTGAGCGCTTCGTCAACGATTTCACCCTTGTCGCCGTCGGTCACGTCGCCCAAGGTGTAGACGTTAGAGAAGGCATCTTTAAATGCCAAAGAAGGGCCGCCCCATTTGTTCCACGTGCCGTCGGCGTTCTGGATGAACGTGCCGTCTTGTGTGCCGTTGGCACGCTTGGACACGAGAATCTTGCCGTTTTTAACTTCCGTGACGGAAGCCACCTTGAAGCAGCAGTAAATCGAGTCATATTTCTCCATCAGTCCGGCATTGTTGTTGATGCCTTCGTTGCTGCCCTTCCAAACGAGGTAATAGCCAGTGGCCACATTTTTGAAAGCGAAGATGTCGTTGCCCTTCTTGATGGCCACAAACTTGGCGCGGTTGCCGTAGCTCTTGGCGGCCAAGGCGTTGGCAACGCCAACAGTCAGCGCATCGTTGTCGGCATAAAGCGGATAGCAAGTGCCGTTTTTCTGTCGGTTGGTGATGGTGTAGGTGCGGCCGTTCACGATTTCTGCCGCTCCCTCCTGAGCCGTTCCCTTCACCACTTTGATGGGCGTGGGCTCTTCCTTGATGTCGATGTCCGTCACGTCCGTGAAGCGCCACTGGCAGCCAGCATCTGCGCGGTCTTGTGCGTTGGTGTTGCCGCCATACCAGTTGTAAACGGGATAGCCCTCCTTCGTCGTGGTATTCAGCTCACAGGTGCTACCGCTGCGGATGATGTAGAGTTCGAGCGTGTTGGAATATTCCACCTTCCATCCGGCTTTGGGTGCCGTTGCCACCAGTTTGACTTGCTTGTCATAGGAAGCGGAAGGGTCCAGATAAGCGTTTGCACCGACGTTCTTGATGTTGAAAGCGCCGTCCGTGCGCTTCTCAAAAGTCCAGCGATAAGACGCATAGCCAGGGTTTGACGGGTTGGCATATACGCCCCCGTCCTTCGCATAGGCAAAAAGACTGGCGCGGAGCGGCGTGCAGATGGCAAAATGCTTGCCAGTCACGTTTTCCGCCGTCGGCGTGTTGATTTTGCTTTTGAGGTTGTTGAGAATCGTGTTGGCTTCCGCCGCCATCGTCTTCAGTTCTTCAAGCGTGGCGCCCTCCTTCGCCATGAGATTCTTCATAGCGTCGAGCTTTGCATAGAGGTCCTTGACAGCGTCCTTGCTGTATTCTCCAAGCCCCGTTCCCACCTTGATGGAAGCAGCGGCGGTGATGGTGTTGTTGAGCGCGGTGCGTGCTTCAAACATCGCCTTGAGGTCCTTCGCCTCCTGGTCGGTGATGACCGTGCAGTCGCCGATAAATTCGGCCAGTTTGCGGGCCACGACCACATAGCCAGCGCCGTAGAGATAGTTGCCAGAGAAATAGCTGCTGTTCGCCGTGCCAGCAGAAGTGGCGAGCGAAGAATAAAGGTGAGTTGCTCGTCGGCAGCCGCCATTTCCTTCAGCCAGTTGTTAAATTGCTTGATGCGGTTGTTGGCATTCGCTGTCGGCATCAGGCTGACCAGCGCAATAGGCGTGCTGGAAGAGACGTTGCTCTTGAGCTTCTTCACCAGGGCCGTATAGTTGTTCTTGACGGTGGTCAAGTCCGTGCTGCCGTTGATGTCCTCCGTTCCAGTGTAGAGCAACACCTTCTTCGGGTTCTCGCGCACCACGCCTTTCCCCTTGTTAGAGAACGCGGCGTCCACGAATTTGCCGACGGTTGCAATGTTGCCGCCGTAGCCCCACCATGAACCGCGGTTTTTCACGTTCTGGTTCTGAAGCAGTTCGTTCCATTCGCCGTTCTTCACCATCTCGTCGCCGAAGAAGAGAACGTCGGTCGATTTGATGGGCAGGACACTGAAATAAGTGGCACGCATGCCGTGCGCACCGCCGAGGCCGGCCGCGTTCTGAAGTTTTTCAGTGTTGGCAGGATAAGAAGAGGGGAGACCAACGTAATCCTTGATGGCATCCACCCAGAGTTTGTAGCCGTAGGCTTCGAGGTGGAGGTTGTCAAGCGAATAAGGCGCCCCTTTGAGGATGCCGCCCATCTTCGAATAGAGGTCCACGTAGGTCGTGTTCTCGTTCTTGGCAGCGATGGCCTTGATCAGTTCGTTCGTTGCCTGAATGGTCTTCGGGCTTTTGTACGCCTGGTCTCTTGCAGGGAGGATGCTCTGCAAATAAATCTGCGTGTTGGGACTTTCGCGTCGGATGATGTCCACCGTCTTCGCGATATTGTCGGCGATGGATTGTTCCGTACAGTTAGTTCCCAAGTCGTTCGTACCGATTTTGATAAACACCTTAGCAGGCTTGAAGCGCACCCAACTTTCAACGTTGGCAAGCACTTCATAACTATAGCCGCCGGAGTTTCCGCGGTTGACGATGCGTGGGTCGTTGCCAAAAGCTTCAGCCCACACGTGCATGTCGGTGATGGAGTTGCCGGCAAAGACAATGGCGTCCTTCGGCAGTTTCATCACCTTCCACGAGTCGTAGCGATGCAGTCTGAAAGCATCATCAGCATGCGCCACCTGCAGCATGGAAAACAGCATGACTGCAGCGAGGAGTAGGTTTTTGATTTTCATTTAAATAATGATAGGTTTGTAGTTAATGTTGGTTCGTAGGTTTTGTAGGCCCGTGACCATTTAAAAGGTTCAGACATAAGGGGCGTACATGCAACTGGCCGATGCCTTAATAATCAGAATTGCCAATTATGCCTAATACTGAATTGCGAAAATACAAATATTTTTCAGCTCTCGCCACTCCCGCACTTAATTATTTCACAGTAAGCAAGTAAAAAAGCAATTTTAAAAGCCGCGCCGCCCTGGGTGGCGCGTCATTCCGCCGCCTCAACAGGTGTAAAAACGAAGAACCCCCTCTGCCGCGCGGCAGAGGGGGAAATGGGGATGGTAGGGGGGATTGGAAAACGAAAGCCAAACGCTGTTCGATGAGCGGATTTAGTTTTGGAGGAAGCTGATACGGTTGTCAACTAATTCTTTCCCCATTACTAAAGTTATTTCTGTACCACCTATTTATACCTCGATATTTTTACAAGGGTTGAAAGACTCTTGTTCTCTGTGAAAGACATATCCCAACTGGTTTGATACACACTTGGTGTTGCCTATCATTACATCCACATTATAGTGAGAGTGACCATATATCCAAAAATCTATACCGCTATCCTTGATGTAATTCTCCAATTCCACAGTGAAGGCTCCATTGGCTTTGCTGTCGGCGAACTTGGGACATTGCATTTGAAAAGACGGAACGTGATGGGTGACAACAACTTTTTTTCTGGCTTTGCTGCATGAGACAGCTTCTTTCAAAAACATAAAGCACCTTTCATGCTCACGGTTGAAGTCTGCAAAGGTGAGAAGTTCTCCATTGAAGAGGATACGTCGGAAGTCGCTTATGACTTGCTCCGTATAGTACGCCTCCTTCAGTGGAATCTTAGACCACAACGTCGTTATGATGAAATCGATGTCACCAATATGTATAACAGCATTATAATAGCAGTGAACATTGGGGCGTATTTCAAGGCAATAGCCATCGTTAAGCTTGGCAATGTCATAGTATTTGTAGAACTCATGGTTGCCCATGCAAGCTATCACCTGTTGATAGTTCTCCGAGGTCCAATCCCAAAAAGGATGCTTAGAATAATTCTCGTCTCCTAAGTATCCGATGTCTCCAGCCAGAACGAGAATGTCTCCTGTTATTTGCAATGGGTTCTCTTTCAAATATCTCCAGTTGTCGGCAAACTCCAGATGGAGGTCTGATGCATATTGTATTTTCATAATTCTGACTACTTATTTGATAGTTCTGTTGTAAACAATCCGTCTAATTGTTCAAGCAATGCCTCAATGAATGAGAAATCCTGGTCAAGAGCCTTGGCAAGAGGTTCTGAAAGCGTGTTCCAATCATTTCTTATAGAGGCGACAAAATTTCTTATACAGGCGACGATTGGTTCAGGAGCGATAATCTTGCTGTCTTCCATAATCACCACGTTCTTCAGCACGTCAGACCGGTGCTTCTTGATGTCTTTACTGTTGACATGCTTTCCGTTAGCTTTGTCTTGTAACAGATTGAGGTAAGCACGTGCCTTCAGAGCTATGAGCGCAGCAGAGTCTGCATGGCGAAGCCCGTCAGTCAGTTTGCTATGCTGGATGGTGAAGTGATAGAAATCATCGTCCATGATGATAGCACTAAGACTTGATGTTTCTTCGTCAACGGGGAGTGGCTCAATTGTCAATCCTTTCGGCTCACCAAGAATGTCAGGATGCCGTGAGAGCAATTCTATCATTTCTGGATAGTCTGGTTTGCCGTTGACAAATCGATACAGTTCGTATTTTGGAACTTCGCCTTTTTCTTGCTTGCGTTTCTCCGGACGATAACCGCCTTCTCGCACGAATTGCCAAAAATGCTCTGCGAAGTCGGCAGTCATCTTCTCCACCACAACAACAATCATGTCAATGTCGTGGGTGGCACGTGGGCGTACTGCGGTTCCAGTCATAGTGATGTCGCAAGCTGTTCCGCCGATGATGACATAGTTTTCTGAGTAGGCCTCAAAAGCCTCGCGGAACTTCTCTAATCCTTCCATTCTGTTTCATTAATTAAACGTTCAACTTCGCCTTCCACTCGGGGGTCTTCGTCCTCGCACAGCGAAATGGCCAAAGATAATTTGTCCACCCATTCGGCTTTCACACCAGTAGCGGTGACAGGTGGGTATTTCCAAGCCTCTATGATGATGTTTCCGTCAAATTCGTTGGGGCGCACCAAGGCTTCAGAAGATTTGAAATTCCGAAGCTGTTTAACAGACATCATGATGGTTCTTTCAGGATCAGGATTCAGCCTCGTGTAATGTGCAAGGGCATTGATGCCGCATTCAGGAAAAGAATCGTCAGAAAGCAGGCCGTCGCAGTAAATGCGTTCTTCAACAGGATTAACGAAGAACGGTTGGGCTTGCTCCCACAAATTCATTCCTTTCATGTAAAAGTGGATGACCTTCCGCTTGGAGGCTTCAGCCACTTTTTTGCAAAGCCCCAAGTCTTCAAGGCAAGTGAGGCCAAGTGTAATACTTGCGTAGGAATACGGAATCTTGTCCTCAATGTCACGTGCAGCCATTCCCTCGATGCTCCCTATTTGCAAATGATAGAGCAGCAAGTATTGTGCGACAGGCGTTAAAGTCTTAGCCTGTTTGGTCTTACGAACGCGCTCATTTGCCAGAAGCATTGGCAAATGGACATATTTTTCAGAAACAACGAAATACACGTCCTTGTCGATGAGCCTCTGCCGTTCATAGGCAGGACAAGCTGGCAGTAAAAAGACGATAGGAAGTTGTAACAACGAGGTGAGGTTGTTTGCTGTAACAGACAAACAGCGTGGCGTAGCCACTTTGCCTTTAGGTTCTGCGAATAGTAATGGCATACCATGAAATTCTCCATCGTAGAACTTGTATGTCAATAAGTCTCCGATGGTGGCACCTTCCATCTGCGCCTTGCTTCGTTCCTGCAGCTGTATAGGTCTTCCTAATATGGCAATCTCTTTTGTTTTAATCATTATGCTCTATTTTAATACACCATTAAAACGAAGCAAAAGTATTAAAATAATCTGATGTAATCAAGGGTTTACGGGGAATTTAGATAAATCGGCTCAACCGTCTGCCGCTAAACGCTCGAATCCTTGCTCTATACGCTGAGCTGCATCTACGTTCCCGACCGTCGCCTCAATAGGTATAAAAACGAAGAATTCCCTCTGCTGATGGCGGCAGAGGGGAAAATGGGGTATGGGAAGGAAGGGGGAGAAAGGGGGTATAGAGGAAAGAATGCAGTAGGCCATTCTGCAGAAAAACTTAGAAACTTATACAGGGATTTTTTGATATTGTTTTGATGCTTGTATGTTGAGTCCAACAATTAAGCAGGTATTGACGCTGACTATGTTAAAATTAATTTGTACTTTAGCAACGTGCATGAAGATATGGCCAAGGACGGAAAATCAGACAGGGCAACTTCATGTCCAAACAATTTTTCACTAACCAATCCAAAATTTTATTCACATGAATACGTACGAAGAACTCACAGGATCATACTCCTTAATCAAAACCATCAATTTTGCTTTAAATCCAATTGGTGAAACTCTCAGGCATATAGAAGAAAAGGGTTTTATAGCTCAGGATGAGCAAAGAGCTGAGGATTATAAAAAGGTCAAGGACATCATTGACCGTTACCACAAGTATTTTATAACGATGTGTCTTGATGGATTCAAATTCTCTACGGACAATCTGATGAAATATGTGGCATTGGCGGAAAATGCAAAGCGGGATGAAGGTGCCTTCAATGAGGTCAAAACCCAACTGCGCAAAGAAATAGTAGCGGCCTTCGAGAAAGGAGAAACCTATAAGGATCTATTTAAGAAGGAACTCATTCTGGAGCATCTTCCAAATTTTGTAACGGATGAAAATGAAAAGCGCTTGGTGGCCAGTTTCAACAAGTTCACCACCTATTTCATGGGGCTTCATGAAAACCGAGAGAATATGTATTCTGATGAGGCCAAGTCTACTGCCATCGCTCACAGACTTATACATGAAAATCTGCCCATGTTTTACGATAACATGAAGTCGTTCAAGAAGATTGCGGCGTGTGAAGATTGCATAGATTTAGCTGAATTTGAAGCTGCGTTTTCAGAAGAGTTCAAGGAATTTAAAGTTGAACATTTGGCCGACATTTTCCAACTTGAGTATTTCAACAACACGTTGACCCAAAGGAAAATAGATTTCTACAAGCTGGTCATTGGCGGAAAAGTGTTGGAAGATGGTACGAAGTTGAAGGGCGTTAACGAATATGTCAACCTCTACAACCAGCAGCACAAGGATGCCCGTCTGCCCTTGTTGAAGCCGCTATACAAAATGATTCTGAGCGACAAAGTCGCCCTGTCGTGGCTTCCTGAGGAGTTTAAAAGCGATGAAGAGATGGTGGAAGCCATTCTGGAGATGCACAAAAATCTCAAGGGGGCTTTGACGGACAATGCAGAAAACAATTTGCGCGATTTGCTGCTCAATATGGATAAATATGACTTGGCGCATATCTACATAGCGAACGACCTTGGCCTGACGGATATTTCCCAAAACATATTTGGGCAATATGACTTCTACACGTCTGCCCTCAAGCAGGCCTTGCGCAACGAATATGCCCCGATTCCCAAGGAGCGCCGGAATCCGGAATTATACGATGAGCGCATCAATAAGCTGTTTAAGTCAAGGACGAGTTTCTCAATTGCCGAACTCAATTCTCTGGCTGATTGCGACCACACGATTGAGAATCATTTCAAACAGTTGGGCGCTGCCGAGCGCAACGGGAAGCAGGAAATAGACCTTTTCTCCCAAATAGAGACTGCTTATGCCAAGGAAAGCGACATCCTCTCTGGAAAGCATGGCAATATCGGACAATCGGAGGCAGAAACCGCACTCGTCAAAAACCTGCTCGATGCCTATAAGTCCCTGCAACACTTTATAAAACCTCTGCTTGGACATGGCGATGAAGCGGAAAAAGACAACGAGTTTGATGCAAAACTCCGCGCGGCCTGGGATGCGCTTGACATTATTAATCCTTTGTATAATAAGGTGCGCAACTGGCTTACAAGGAAGCCATACAGCACGGAAAAAATCAAGTTGAATTTTGAGAATGCAGAGTTGTTGAAAGGGTGGGACAAGAATAAGGAAACTGTTAACACTTCCGTTCTTCTCCGCAAGGATGGCATGTACTATCTTGCCATCATGAACGAGAAAGCAAAAAACGCCTTTGCCTGTGATGAACTTCCTTCCGACGGCGATTGTTATGAGAAAATCGACTACAAGCAAATCGCTTTGCGTATGGGGTTGGGAGCCTTTGTCCGAAGATGTGGGAAAACTGCCGAAAAACTTGGGTGGTCTTGCCCTGAAAATTTGAAAAATAAGGATAAAAAAATCATCACTAATGATGCCGAGGCTGAGGGCGTTTTGCCTGATTTGATAGATTGTTATAAAGCCTTCCTGAACACCTATGAGAAAGACGGCTTCAAATATAAGGATTTCAATTTCAAGTTTAAGCCTTCTTCTGAATACTCGTCGCTCGTCGAATTCTTTGCTGAAGTTCCTTCGCAGGGATATAAAATTGCATTCCGCAAGGTGTCGGTTGCATATATCAACCAGCTTGTTGAAAGTGGCAACCTCTATCTCTTCCAGATATGGAACAAGGATTTCTCCAAGTTCAGCAAAGGAACGCCCAACATGCACACCCTCTATTGGAAGCAGCTTTTTGATGAACGTAATCTGGCAGACGTTGTTTACAAACTCAATGGGAAAGCGGAGGTGTTCTACAGAAAACGCAGTTTGAAACTGGAGGAAACCACCGTTCATCAAGCCCATCAGCCCATTTCAAACAAGAATAAGCAAAACGAGAAGCGACAAAGCCAATTCAACTATGACATTGTGAAAAACCGCCGCTTCACGGTTGATAAGTTCCAGTTTCATGTACCCATCACCCTCAATTTCAAAGCAACAGGACGTGGCGATATTAACGATAAGGTGCTTGAAATCATTCGGAACAATGGCATAAAGCATGTCATTGGCATTGACCGTGGTGAGCGCCATCTGCTTTATCTCTCTTTGATTGATTTGAAGGGGAACATCATCAAGCAGATGACCCTCAATGACATCGTCAACGAGTATCGTGGCCACACTTATACCACCAACTACAAAGACCTGCTGGCTGAGCGTGAGGACAATCGGACAGAGGCACGGCGCAATTGGAAGAAAATTGATAACATCAAGGAAATCAAACAAGGCTATTTGGCGCAGGTTGTACACATCATTAGTAAAATGATGGTTGAATACAAAGCCATTGTCATTCTTGAAGACCTGAATATGGGGTTCATGCGTCGCTGGCAGAAAATCGAACGTAGCGTGTACGAGCAGTTTGAAAAATCGCTGATTGAAAAGCTCAACTATTATGTCGACAAACAGAAAGATGAGAATGAAGTGGGCGGGCTGCTCCACGCATTTCAGTTGACAAGCAAATTCAAAAGTTTCAAAGAACTTGGCAAGCAGAGTGGTTGTCTCTTCTATGTCCCTGCCTGGAACACGAGCAAAATCGACCCCGTCACAGGCTTTGTTAATCTCTTTGATACGAAAAATGTCAAAGGAGAAAAGGTGCGGGCATTTTTCTCAAACTTCGATGCCATCCGATACAACGCTGAAAAGGACTGGTTTGAATTTGCGTTCAACTATTCTAATTTCACCGATAAAGCCAAAGACACGCGTGAGGAATGGACGCTCTGCACTCACGGCACAAGCATACGTACGTTTAGAAATCCCAGTAAGCTCGACCATTGGGATAGCGAAGAAGTGGTGTTGACCGATGAATTCAAAAAGGTCTTTGAAAAAGCCGGTATTGACATCTGCGGCAATTTGAAAAACGCTATCTGTGCGTTGAAGGAGAAAGCGCATCTTGAAAAACTGATGCAACTCATGAAATTGCTGCTTCAGATGCGCAACAGCAAACCCAAAACCGAAGTCGACTACATGATTTCGCCAGTGGCCGACGAACAGGGGAACTTCTACGATAGCCGTTGCGGCAACAGCGCGTTGCCCGACAACGCGGATGCCAATGGTGCATACAACATTGCCAGAAAGGGCCTGTGGGTGATAAAGCAAATTCGCGAAACGCCAGCGGGAAAACGTCCGGATTGGGCCATCAAAAATAAGGAATGGCTCAAATTTGCCCAGCAAAAACCATATCTGGATGACTGAATATATTCCGCTTTCAATGCTGAATGACTTTGTCTTCTGTCCGTACTCCATATACCTGCACAATGTGTATATGGAGGCGGACGAAGACTTGTTTAAAGCTCCGCCACAAACAAAAGGGACCATTGCCCACCAAGGGATTGACAAGAAAACGGGCAGCACCAGAAAAACTGACCTCATGTCGTTGCCTGTCTATTGTGATGAACTGGGCATCTCAGGAAAAATTGATGTTTACAAACAAGCACAGCGCCTGCTGATAGAACGGAAAAACTGTCTGAAAAATATCTTCAGAGGGCAGGTCTATCAGTTGTGGGGGCAATACTTCTGTTTGAAGGAAATGGGCTTCGAAGTAGACAGGTTGGCTTTTTACGAAATTTCCACCAATAAGATGATTGACGTGGAAATGCCTGGCAGTCGGGGTAAGCAAGAACTTGCAGACTTCATCGAGAGATTCAAAAAATACGATCCTGCCTCCACCGCATTTAAGGTGAATCCCAACAAATGCGCCCATTGTATATATTGCAACCTTTGCGACAAAACAGAGACAGATAATGTTTACATCTAAGGACTTGGAAATGCGCACGATTTTTGTGGTCAATTGCATTGAACACAACCGCAGCCTCAGAGTGAGCAGCGGAGAACTGATGCTGGAGGAGATTGACGGCGACAGGAAAAAGACACTCACCAAAATTCCCTTCCAAAAAATGTTGGCGCTGTTCGTTGTCGGGCATATAACAGTAACTACGCCCCTTATAGAGAAGTGCAAACTGCATGGGGTGGCTCTCGTGGTGATGAAACCCAATTTGCGCCCAGTGTTCTTTTGGGCGAATGCAGCCGAGGCCAACTTTCTGCTCCGTAAACGGCAGTTTGAATATGGGCAGGAAGAGCTGACGATTGGGAAAATACTGATACGCAACAAGGTGGAAAACCAAAGAGCGGCTTTGACCAAGACGAGGCGTAAAGATGAAATCATCTGCAATGCCATCAGCCAATGTGAAGCCGCGCTCAACTTCATAGACGACGTCATAGACCACAACCAGTTGATGGGGTTGGAAGGTATCGTGGCCAAAACGTTTTTCGCGGCCTATTTCCAAAACCAGAATTGGAAGGGGAGACATCCAAGGATGAAGTGCGATGCCATGAATGCAACGCTGGACATTGGATACACCATATTGTTCAATTTCTTGGAATGCTTCATCAGAATGTTCGGCTTTGATTTATATGTCGGTGTTTACCACCGCCTGTGGTTCAACCGCAAATCATTGGTTTGCGATTTGATGGAACCTTTCAGGTGTATTATCGACCATGCCACTTTGTTGGCCTTCAATAGGAAGCAATTCTCAGAGAAGGATTTCTCGGTGGTGAAACAGGAATATCGTTTGAAGCATGAAAAGTGTTCCTGCTATTATAAGGTGTTTTACGATGCTTTGATTGAGCGGAAAATGGATATTTTTAAGTATGTCCAGCAATATTACAGATGTTTCATGGGCCGTAAGTCGGTGAAGTCATATCCCACTTTTAAGTTTTAGGTATGATTATTATAAGCTACGACATCTCAGACGACAAGATGCGCACCAATTTCTCGAAAATGCTGAAAAAGTATGGCGCAATACGGCTGCAGTTTTCTGTCTATGAGGCAGTCAACACTAAGAGAATTATAGGGAACCTCGTTGCAAAGATAGAGGCTTATTCCAAACACTTCACAGCTGACGACAGCGTCATCATATTTGATGTGGATGCAGATAAATTGACAAAATATGGGTGCGCTATACATAGAGACCAGCCTATAGTCTACTTCTGAAGTACAGACCATACTCTCTATGTGCGCTCCCTATTCTACTTATATGCTTGACAGCCAATAAAATAGTTTGTTTGGATGTAAAGAATTTTCGTAAGGGGGAGTTTTTTATTACAAATATACTTCAAGAAATGCTCTAATTCAGAGTATTTTATGTAACTTTACAGGCGGATAGAGGCTACAGGCCTTTTATAATTTCTACTATTGTAGATA
>ERZ780125.479-NODE-479-length-13000-cov-35.4538_pt1 | contig 13000 bp, 10 predicted proteins | sample MGYA00433082_ERZ780125 | MGnify/ENA primary metagenome ERZ780125 (study PRJEB29588, sample SAMEA1970465) | human gut metagenome | biome: human gut; feature: human-associated habitat; material: faeces | place: Denmark | collected 2008/2010 ... | reverse complement strand
AAAACTGTGTTAAACTACTTTTATTGTAGCTTGACACAGTTTAGTTTACACTCTCTAAGGAAAAGGCTAATGGCAATCTTGGATATTTCCCCTCCAAGATTGCCATTTATCCCTAAGTAAATCGAGAGTTATAAACTCGAATATTTTATGAAAGTCCAAAGACTATCGGGATAGTATATTTCACCCTAACACAGTTTCCCTTAAGCTTCCCTGGTTTCCATTTAGGCATAGCCTTGACTATTCGCATAGCCTCTTTATCCAAAGTAGGATCAACACTTCTTGTAATCTCAACATCTGTAATTCTTCCATCTTTATCGACAACAAATTTTACTATCACCCTACCTTGGATTCCATTTTCTTGTGCAACTACAGGATATTTGAGATTAGCCGCAATGAAGGATAATAAGGCATTAGAGCCACCAGGGAATGAAGGCATTTCTTCTACTTGTTCGTAAATTTTATCTGTATCAACCAATTCCGAATTGCCATCTATAGGCATCATAATCGACTTGACATGTTCCTCTTTTTTAAAGACATAGACATAATTTGTAAGATACTTGTTTTTTATCCCCAAATCATTAAATTTTACGACCAAAGGCTTGGCATCTTTATACGTTACCTTTGCTGTATCTGCATCTATGAAGAAATCATCATTTATTTCACCATAATACCCTTCTCTATTGCCTCCACGCCAAATCCAATAAGGCTTTCGATTTACGAGTATCGAAGTCGGACAAATCATATTCTGAACATAAACGAACTTGTCAAAACGACGTAGTCGCTTTGCCGTCTGAAATCCCCCATACTCATTAAAATCCTTTTGAAATTGTGGAGCTTCTGCTATAGGCACAGATACATATATAGTAGCTTTTATTTCATTAAAATTGCATGTAATAGGAAAATATTCTTTGTCTGCATTATACTTTTCCAAATCCAAGCTCCAATTTCCCCCCATTCTATCCTTAATTGCGTCATAGCAAATGGAGTCAAACACAAACTTTGAAGATTGCTGTAAACGCAGTTCGTAAGCTGTAGTCTTCTCGAATTCTCTTATCTCATTCCATGCACTAAATTTTTCCTTCACATTTTTCATGACTCGTCCTCTGTCGGTCATTTCATATCGTTCCCGTTCTGAATTTTTTGCTGCATTCTCAATAAGTCTTTGCCAAAACAGTGTATTTGAATCCACCGACTTTTTATTTCTTGCACCTCTATTGTTCTTACCCATAGAAGTGGTCTTACCCTTAACCGTTTGAGACGTTTGCCCCATTTTTCTCATTTGAGGCTTTCTCGTTTGAGCATTGCTACCAACCATACATAGCAAAGCTACTATAAGTAAAATAATATGTTTCATAATTTTCCTTTTTTATAGAAAAGCATTAGTACTATTTATTTCCATCTTTATCCCATCATTTTCTCCTCGCGAAAATCTTACGAACCTTTGTCCATCCCACTCTTGAGATTTTCTGACGCAATAAGTTTGGAAGCCATATCCCTTATCTACGATTCTTACCAGAAAAGGATTCCAATCGTAATATGCTTTGTTTATCACTTCTGTTATATCCACGCCATCCAATTTCTTCCGTTCTTTCATCGGAAGTTCCATCACGCAGCTTCCATATTGGTTAAAAGCATCAACGGTATGACGTTCACACTCTGCAGAATGCCAAAACGTTTTACTAGGATACTTCATCTCCATTATCAGAAGCAATCTTCTTTTCAACTCGCCTGATACAATTGCAGGAAAGACAAAATCCTCGTATGATGTTTCATCGTCATAAACGTACACATTATCACCTCCATCCGTCAAATACCAGAAATAGTCATCACCCTCTTTCAGCATTTTAAATGCATATACTTCTTGTGCTTCGTCAGATAAAGTATCACCTTTTGTAGTTTGTGCTTTTGCTGCTTCTTTCACAAGCTCTCTGCCCCCTTCTTTCAGTCCTACTTTTATCCCAACAAACAGAATTACCACAAGTATAGCAGAAAGCACCTTCCAAGACTTTCGCCAGAAAGATGTTTTCTCCTCACGATCAACTGTGGTGCTTGCCTCTTCAGGCTCTATACTATCTACTTTTTGAGTCATAGACTTTTCTGTGTCAGCATCAAGCCATTCACCGCAATATCTACATTTTTTTGCCACGGCAAGGATTTCCTCCCCACAATAGGGGCAACGTTTATGCTTTGTATCCATACATTTCTATTTGTCAAACAAATCTTGATAAACCTTAGCCCATTCTCGCCAAGAATATCCACGAGAAGGATGACGCTGGCGAATCATAAGAGCCTTATCTTCGCCGCCAGTGCTAAACCAACGAGTATTAACCTCATCACCATTAGCCAGAAACAGTTTCTCACCATCTTTCTCGCCAAGAGGATAAAGTCTATTGAAGAGACCATAACCCCAAGTTATGATAACATCAGGTTTCAACTCTTCAAGAATTTCCTTGAATGCCGAAACAGAGCTATTAAACTCGTCAGAAGTATCCTTTACACCTGGTCTTGCTATATTGAACTGAATAAAATTGTAAAAAGCAAGTTGATTCCAAACGCATTCTCTATCATCTACAGATATTTCCCTGTTCAACAAAGCCTTTGTTTGGCTAGTATAGCCTCTATAGAAAGAGGCATCTTCACCACTTACAAAACCGTCCACAATTTCTTGAGTAAATGTATGGTGACAAGGAGCACCAGCATTTTCTTCATTATAATGGCTTAGTCCTAACAACAACACTTTCTTGCCACTATTCAAGAATCCTTTCTCGTAATCCTTACCAACAAAAGGATAAGCATTTACATGTTTCATACGCTATTCTATTTTAAAGTTATTAAATGTCGGGGACAAAGATAGTGATTCTACTTGATACTATCAAGTCCATAATGGTTCATAAGCGAAATTTCTTGATTTCGGCTTAACAAAAGTAGTAAAAATCGTTCTGTTTCATTGGTATATTATCATTTTGCCAGGTGTTCCCGAGACTTGGCGGGTTAAGATTTCGGTTTCGGCAAAATAAAAAAGCGTGGGAACTTACCTGTCACTCGTCCCACTCTCTGAGGCCTTCGCATTGCCCTGCACTGTTGAACGAGCAACGTCGAAGCCCACGCCGATATGTATACACTTTTCCCTATACGGATATAAGACCTACCGCCTTAACGCAATAAGCCATACCAGTAAAGGGATGTGAATTAACACATCCCGAGAGCACCTACCGTTGCTATGTTCTGACAATGCATGAAGTTTGCGAAGTTTCAGAAAGTCAAGAACAAAGCGCTAAGTATGCGCCTTTTCCATTATGTCGTGATTCTTACTCAGAATCATCGGCAAATATACGAATAATGTTTGAAAGAACAAAAGTTTTTAGCAAAAAATCCTCATTGAGGGATAAAATTCATCAAAATCCTCCCTCTCTGAGGGATTTTTCTGTATTTAACCACGCTATGCGAAATTTTTATTGTACTTTTGCACCCGTGCTTGGAAAAGCAACAAATAAAACAGAAGAGTAAACGATATGGCAGAAAAGAATAGCATACCCCAATTCGTGAATAGCGAATCTATTATGTCGGATAGCAACTATGTGAAGTGGCTCTCCGATTTGAAAGGTCGTATTCGCATCGCCCAACTCAAAGCGGCTATCAAAGTCAATGAAGAGTTGCACAAGCTTTATTGGAGCTTGGGAGAAGACATTTGTAACAAGCAAAAGCTATATAAGTGGGGCACTAATTTTATAAAACAGCTTAGTTTGGACTTGCGTTCTGCATTTCCAAATGTAGAAGGTTTTTCTTGGTCAAATCTTTATAAAATACGCAAGTGGTATCTCTTCTATTCTTCGCAAAATGAATTTTTGTACCAAGCTGGTACAAAATTAGAAACCTTAGAAAGTACTAGCGTTCCTATGCCTGCGATTTTGCTTCGTGTACCCTGGAGGCATCAGACTGTCATTGTCTCAAAATGCAAGAGCAATCCGCAAAGAATTCCACTAGCAATAACAACGATTAAGAAAGCATAAACAGAATATGGTTTTAAATTACATTTGGATAGCATTTTTCGTGATTGCGTTCATCTTCGCACTCATCGGATTGGCAATGGGAGATACGACTATCTTCCAGAAGATTGTAGATTCCACTTTCGACTCATCCAAGAATGCCTTCGAGATTTCTCTCGGACTGACGGGCGTGCTCGCCCTCTGGCTTGGCATCATGAAGATTGGAGAGAAGGCGGGAGTTGTGAATGTGTTGGCAAGAGCACTCAGCCCGGTCTTCACCCGTCTCTTCCCCGATATTCCGAAGAACCATCCGGTGATGGGAAGCATCTTCATGAACATCGCTTCGAATATGCTGGGACTCGATAATGCGGCAACGCCTACAGGATTGAAGGCGATGCAACAGATGCAGGAGCTCAACACGAAAAAGGATACGGCAACGAACCCGATGATTATGTTCCTGGTTCTGAACACCTCAGGACTCACCATCATCCCTACCACCATCCTCGCCTTCCGTGCTTCCTATGGTGCAGCCCAGCCTACGGATGTCTTCATACCTATCCTGATGGCTACGCTCGTGGCTACGCTTGCCGGAATCATCATCACTTCGCTCTGGCAGCGCATCAACATCCTGCAGCCGGTATTGCTCGCTACTCTGTTGGGAATGTGTGCCTTCGTTGGCATCATCATCTGGGGATTCGGACAGATGGACAAGGATACGATGAACACGGTTACCACCTTGGCTTCGAATATGATTCTCCTGGGCATCATCCTCTGCTTCATCCTGGCTGGTTTCTGGAAGAAAGTGAATGTTTATGATGCATTTATCGAGGGAGCGAAGGAAGGTTTTACTACGGCGGTGAAGATTATCCCTTATCTCGTAGCTATCCTTGTGGGCATCGGCGTGTTCCGTGCTTCGGGAGCGATGGATATGGTGATTCAAGGCATTTCGTGGTCGGTAGAACAATGCGGCTTGAATGCCGATTTCGTAGGCGCCCTACCTACCGCCATCATGAAACCGCTGTCGGGAAGTGGTGCACGAGGCATGATGCTGGAGGCGATGAAGAACTATGGTCCTGATTCGTTTGTGGGCAGATTGAGCTGCATCTTCCAGGGTTCCACCGATACCACCTTCTATATATTGGCAGTATATTTCGGAAGCGTAAGCATCAGGAATACCCGCCATGCCGTGGCTTGCGGCTTGCTCGCCGATTTGGCAGGAGTCATCGCAGCAATCGCTATAGCATATTTATTCTTCGGATAAGAGTCTCCCACAGATTTCACAGATTTACACAGATAATCTTTGAATGACGGCGCAAGCCCAATTTAACATTTAACACTTAACATTCAACATTAAGAAAGATAATGGCAAGTTTAAAATCACTCGCAAAGGATACCGCCATCTATGGTTTGAGCAGTATCATCGGCAGATTCCTCAACTATCTGCTTGTACCACTCTATACGGCTAAGATCAGCGCCGCAAGTGGTGGTTATGGTGTCATCACCAACATGTACGCCTATACGGCGTTACTCCTCGTTATCCTGACCTACGGAATGGAGACCACCTTCTTCCGTTTTGTCAACAAGGAGGGAGAAAACTCAGAAAAGGTTTATCACACGGTATTGAGCATGGTGGGCTTCACTTCCCTACTCTTTATCGCTCTGGTATTCCTCTTCATCACGCCTTTGAGCGATGCGATGGGCTACGCCGACCATCCGGCTTATGTATGGACCATGTTCGTAACCGTGGCTATTGATGCCTTCCAGTGCATCCCGTTCGCTTACCTCAGATACAAGAAGCGCCCATTGAAGTTTGCTGCCTTCAAGTTGCTCTTCATCGGTCTGAACATTGCGCTCAACCTGGTTTACTACGTCATCATGGATGGTCACGATGTGGGTTATGCTTTCTACATCAACCTGGTTTGTACCGCCTCCATCACCTTCTGTTTCTACAAGGAACTGAAGGAAGGATTCATGGGCGAGAAATGCTCCTGGAGCGAATGTAAGGTGCTCGTCAGGAAGATGATGGGCTACAGTTGGCCAATCCTCGTGCTCGGTATTGCCGGTATTCTGAACCAGACAGCCGATAAGATTCTCTTCCCTTACATCTATGAGAAGGGCGATGCTCATGCGCAGCTCGGAATCTACGGAGCAGCCAGCAAGATTGCGATGATCATGGCGATGATTACCCAGGCTTTCCGCTATGCTTACGAGCCGTTCGTTTTCGGCAAGGCGAAGGATAAGGACAACCGACAGACTTACGCTTCGGCGATGAAATATTTCGTCATCTTCACCCTGCTTGCCTTCCTCGTAGTGGTAGGTTATCTGGATGTATTGCGCCACATCATCGGTCGTGACTACTGGGATGGATTGAAGGTAGTGCCTATCGTAATGGCTGCCGAAATCATGATGGGAGTATATTTTAACCTCAGTTTCTGGTACAAGCTCATCGACAAGACCATCTGGGGTGCTTACTTCTCGGGCATCGGTTGTGCGGTATTGATTGCCATCAACGTTATCTTCGTACCTATCTATGGTTACATCGCCTGTGCCTGGGCTGGTTTCGCTGGATATGGAACAGCCATGATTCTCTCCTACTTCGTGGGGCAGAAGAAGTATCCTATCAACTATCCGGTGAAGGAGATTATGATTTATGTGGTTCTCGCCCTCATCCTCTTCGCCGGAATGACCGAGGCTAACAGATACTTCTCTACCGCCATCGCTTGCCTCATCAACACGGTGCTCATCCTCATCTTCGCCGCCTATCTCGTGAAGAAGGATTTCCCATTGAAGAGTCTGCCGGTGGTGGGTAAGTTCTTTAGAAAATAAGAGATTCCAATCATTGAGACTATATTCCAAGAAGTCCGTGGACAATCTGCAAGTCCGCGGACTTCTCGTTTAATCAGGTCCAAGAAATTAAATATTAAGTGCAAGGAGACCGTTTTTAAAGGATTTCCACTAGGCTCAGCAGCTCTGCTGAGCCTAGTCAGCAAGTCTGCTCACTGCAGTCAGCAGACCTGCCGAGCCTAGTGACAACACCCTTTAATCGTACAACTATAAATTTTAGTTGTACGACTGTATACCCTTTAGTTGTACAACTATGAAACCATCACGATACTGAAGAAAATAGGTCTCGATACTGCATTCATACTAACTTTCTAGAGCAGGAATCTATATCAAAAGGATCAAAGAAAATGAAGATTGCTGTAAAATAATTAGGTTTTAAGTTATATGAGGGTGTGCAATATGCCATCATTATTGACTTATGACACACCCTCATTCAAATATCACTCGGTTGTTAGGCGAAGAATATGGGACTAAATCCCCGTTTTTGATGAATACCACACCATTACGAATGAATTATTGGGTCGGCTACCATAGGAAGTTCGCCATCTGCACATAGCTTTGAAGTATAAACAGATTCTATGCTAACATACTTATCATACCATTTTTGAGGATGTCGCTCATTTACTTCGTATGCCCGCTCAAAAAAATCATACAACTCATCGTAAGTCAGTTTATATTTCAATATCAATTTCAAGTCTTTGGTACAAAGAGGTATTATCTTCAAACTTTCCACATAATTATTAGAGTCAGATGTATCATAATACCCCATATACTTTCGGCACATAAAATCATTTATCACATTGATGTCCAAATAACTGGTAGCAAAGACACAATAGCTATTCTTGTTTTGTGTGCGTAGCAAATATCTACCCAAATGCCTAGAAACAGGTTCCATTTCCATACGTCTTTGATTCGTTCCATCAGCCAAGGTAGCCTCCAGCAGCAAACCATGGTTTGGATACGAACTACAGCCCTGATACTCATATACGATGTCAGCTTCACCACCAGCCGCATGTGTGATAGGTAACAGGTTGGCATCAAGTGATAATTTTAAGTAATGTAACAATTTTCCCTTCCTGCCACTTACTTTATACCATACGATTCCCAAAACATACTCAAAGATTGTTGGAATATCAGCATTGTCCGTTACAAGCTGATTTATTTCATCATCATTACGACTCTCAAAATCGTCCAACAACCTTTGCAAGATTACATCCGTAAACTTAGTATCTATCATCTTGTTTAAACGTTGGTAACGTACCTTATCCACTTCGTCAAAAGCTTCATCTATAGTGCTAATCGAAGTACCCAATTCTTTATTAATGCCATCGATTATACTTTGCTTATCAAATACCAATGCAGGGCAAATATCTACTAAAGAACAATTTTCTTCCAATCGAGGACATGGCTCATAGGCATCTTTATATAACACATCTATGGCCTTGGCAAAAAACTGCTTTGGCACAACATCCAATGTCACTTGTTCATCTGCAAAGACAAAGCAGTTTGTCAACCCTAAATATCGCCTATTCAGATCCAAATAATCTTCCAAAGTAGCCTTCGCCTTAAACAAATGCATTGTCAAATAAAAAAAACGTCTAAAGGATTCTTCAGAATCTAACACGCCTACAGGTAAAGTTTTTAAAACTGCTGCTCCCTGCTTTTTTATTGTAGCTTTCATGGTTGATTTGAATAATATTTTTTTCCACTTTATTGAAACAGAAGATTGGAATGAGCTCAAATCAACAAGCAATGCCTCCACTTTAGAATAATCCTGCTCCATATACACCTTATATAAATCTTCATAAAGTGCAACATAAGGTTTGTCATAATTGGCACTTTTTCTATTCATGCCTACAGATAGCAAAAGTTCTGGAGAGTATTCATTACTGACAAATCTCTCTAAGCCAGCTTTATAATTTTGTCTTGACAAAAGAAAATCTTTGATCGTATCATCGATATTTCCTTTGCCTGCACGTAGTTGTTGTATCAGTTCTAATATGTAAGATGTCGAAAAATCATCAGTACACAATGGTACCAAGTATCGGAATTCATCATATGACAAATAATCCAGTTTTGTTATCAAATACAAGACCACTATTAAAGGACGAACGATATTTTTGCCAATCTTTAAACTTGTCTTCAGCAATTGTCCTAAGTACAAAATGCTATCATAAGAAATACCAAGTTCTGTTTTCTCATTATAAGAACGAGTCCTTGATATTTCCAAGAGATACTGACCAGCTTCGGTTAAACGATGGTTCTCGTTGACCAATCCCATATCATAGAGTCCACTTGTTTTCTCGCGAGCAGTTTTATATTTTCTGTCCCAGGGCTCTCCACCTTCCATAAAGCCATTTTCTACCAAGTAATCGTAATACCTCACTTTGATTTCATAGATATCTTTTTGACCAGGAGCCATATATTTCTTCTCCCAACCTTGATTGGCATTTTCTGGGATTTTCCAAAAATCATCTAACAAAACAAGTTGCATCTCGGTCTTGAAATTAAACTCCTTTGTTCTAAAGGAAGTCGTTCCCAACTTCCACATAAAAGATGAATAAGGTATTTTTTCGTATTCCATAATCATTCCTCCCAAACTAAAAGTTAGTAATCAAGACTTCTTCAGAATCAGCCTTTTTAGACTTTTTCTGATAATTGCTATAATGATAGTCCATAAACAGATGATGTACATTATAATCATTTTGCTCTAGCCATCTTCCCAAAAGAGTATTTTCCTTGCCTTCATGCGTTAATACATTTGACAAAGCAAATTTTATATTCCGTTCGTTTAAGCTATCCAAAAGCTTCAATAAGTCTATCTCGTCCTTATCTGTCCATCCTGCTTTTTCATTATATGTAGCAGTGGTTATCAGATAAGGAGGATCACAATAAACAACACTCTTATCCGTCAACATTTGGAAATCAAAGGTACGGAAATCACCTTGCCTTAATTCATTATTTTGACTTCGCAAAGCTTCTAAAAAACGAACTAGTTTTGTCTCTATTACCAAATTAAAATCTCTTTTTCCGACAGGTAAATTAAAATGTCCCTTGTCATTGAAACGCATCTGATTATTAAAACCAAACAATATCAATGTATAAAGCAGTATGTAATACTGATTGTCAACCTTCGGATAATTATTGAATCTTTCTCGTAACGACAAGTACTTTGCACGATTATACTTAGACACACCAAGATTAGCTCCACCGCCATAATAAGCAAAGTTATGATAACGAGTTTGGCTGAACCCAAATTCCTCTATCAACTTGTTGATGCCTCCAATAATGGTATCAGGGCGCATCCGTTTGAATGCTTTCAACAATCCAATAAGTTGCTTAGAACTGTCATTATAAACAATTTTCTCTGCCACAACATTCATCCCAACATTACAACCGCCACAAAATAAATCTACAAATATGTCAATATCCGTAGGAAAGTAAGGCAATAGCTGATCTAATATGCGAGCTTTACCGCCTTGATAGTTTAATGGTGAAGCAATGAAATTTTTTATTTGTTTACGCTGCATAAAAAGATTCGTTCTTGATTGTCTTTATTAAATTCACTCTTACCTGCATCAAATCCGCGATAACCCATGGTAAACACCTTTACATCCCCTCGAAGAGAAAGAATCTCAATGATTTCCTCATCTGTCATCTTTGCGTTTGAGCGACATTGAAGTTTCTTGCCATTATTATTATATGACAACAAGATATACCTTGAATTTAACTTTAGTACCAAATCTCGCAGAGCCTTAGCAGCCTCTACACTTTTACAATAGTTACTTTTCATTTGAGTCCTATCCATCTTTTTAGCTATGCCAAAGACTTGAGGTTTCTCCCAACGAGCCACATTCTCCAGCAAATGGTAAGCATCACAATATTGGCGACTATTATAAGGAGGGTCAAGGTAGGCTACATCTACCGACTCATCCGATGCAATCATGTTTGAATCTGCACAATAGACATGATTGTTTACATTCAACTCATAGCTATTATCAGGCATACGTAACATTAGCTCTCCTTCGTACTTTCCATCTCGAATAAAGGAATCATAATGTCCACAAGTATGGCTAATTCTATCCATTGCGTATATCAAAGAGGTTACAACCATCGCTCGTTCTCTGTCGTTCACTTTATGCGCAAGAAACTTACTTTCAATATCTTCACGGATAAATCCAATCTTTTGTGAATTATAGGTATCAAAATAAGTGTTTGCAAAATTCTGCGACATGTAATTGGATTCAGCAGAAGCATCATAAGCATTATAGTAATCCAACAATTCAGAAACTTTTGCTCTATCAACATTTTGTGGCGAAAACCAACACAATGCAGCTAAATAATTACAAAACATCATATCACAAACTACTAGCCGCTTGTCCAAAAATGCAGATGCCACACTTCCTGTACCAGCGAACACATCGAAGAAAGAATTTACCTCATTACAATTCTTTTCGACAACTTCCCTGATCCAACCAGACAATTTATATTTATTACCCAAATAACGGCGATTGCTTATATTAAAGGTGTCCATCAACATTTTATTATAAAGTATCCCAAGCCGATTCCTTATAACTAGAGACAATCATTCTTACATAACCTTTACTACCCTCAAAGAAACGGCGTAGGAATCATATCACTTACACCTTCCTTGTTCTTCGAGGTATTAGGGGACCTAGTGTGTCAAGGAAAAGAAGCAACAGAAGCCTACGCCAAATTAGTATATATATAGCACAAAGCACACCCTTCCTTACGAAAGGGTATACTTGTGCCGTGTAAATACACACGTTATGGGTAGACGTCCATTTGCCATCTTCCACTGAAACACACTTTCGAAAGTCCCTAATTTTCGAAGAATCAGAAGAAAACGTCATGAACGCCTTTCTCAAAAAATAGGCCAAGCCTTGGATTCACGCCAACGTCTCATCGCCGACAATCCGCAGAATGACAACTGCAAAAGTAATGAAAAGAATTTAGTTGAGCAAATATTTGAAGGAGAATTTTGTATTATTGTATTATTTTTCTTCTGCACAACCTTTCTATATGCACCCAAGCTACTATTTTGCTATAATATAACGTGCAGCCATGGGCATGAACACCTATGCAACTACCTACTCATAAACTGCACCTAGATAAAATCTTCGCTCATCTCTCTATACAGCATTAACATTGGTACAATAGAGGATACGTACCAACAAACCGACATCGCTCATATGCAACATCAATAGATTACGCAAGTTTTTGGAAAATTTCTCCCATTCTATACCTCAAAAACAAGAAATAGTCCGAGAATTCTCAAAAAAGTAATCTTCCTTTTCGTTATTCCCTCATAAAAGTATATCTTTGCAACGATTATTCCCTCATAAAAAATAAAGAGCATGAGAAAGATACTACAGGACAAGATCAATATGAACGATATCAACAAGATATGCATCATGACACAAGGTAAGGAGAACGACCACCGGAAGGAAGAGCTTTACCAACTCACCTTCGATGAAAACGACCATGTATCGTTCAATGCACTTTGGGCTTTAACCCATTTCGATGAAGCCAACAACTCGTGGCTCTTTCAGAAGCACGATGACCTGATAGATAGAGTTCTCGTAGAGAAGAATGAGACCAAGCGCCGCCTGATGCTCAATCTTCTTCTCCGTCAGCCTTTCGAGGAAGAATCACTCCGCTCCGATTTCATCGATTTCTGCATTGCCAAGATTACCGCCTGTTCACAACCCTACGCCATCCGCTGCTACTGCATGAAGCTCGCCTACGAGCAGATGAAGTACTATCCCGAACTCCTCGAAGAGTTAAGAATGGCCCTGGATATGCTGGAGCAGGAGGTTCTATCACCAGGAATGTTATCAGCAAAAAGGCAAATTATGAAGAAAATCAAGCGAAGCCTTGGAAGTTTCGGGAAATAGTCGTAACTTTGCAAACGTAATATTCTAACAATATAATACATAAATGGATGGAGATACAACTGAACGATTATCACAAGAAAGTCAATGCCCAAAAGAAAAAGAGCATGGCTTATTGGCGAGAGCATCCGCTTTCGCTGGAGGAGTGCTTAGCTCAATTCAAGCGTTTGCGGGAACAACGGCTTGCAAGGGAGTCCAAATTGCAAGGTTAAAAGACTGGGCTAAGGAGAATGATTGCTGGATTGAAAATCCGGA
>ERZ780125.443-NODE-443-length-13654-cov-2.38937_pt1 | contig 13654 bp, 14 predicted proteins | sample MGYA00433082_ERZ780125 | MGnify/ENA primary metagenome ERZ780125 (study PRJEB29588, sample SAMEA1970465) | human gut metagenome | biome: human gut; feature: human-associated habitat; material: faeces | place: Denmark | collected 2008/2010 ... | reverse complement strand
AAGAACCGCTTGTAGCGCGTGTGCTGCAGAAAAATGTGCCTGTCAACGGCAAGCGGGAGTGGGCCCTGGGTATGTTCAGCAGCCTGAAGGTTTTCCCGCTGCGCGACAGTCGTGGCCATTGCTATGGCGCTGTCAGCTTTGAAAGTGCTGCTCCTGATGATATTATTATTGCCCAGGCGTTGGAGCTTTTGTGCAGCCTGCGCCAGGATGTGAGCAATAACAATAACTATCGCCGTCTGCTGCCTTCTGACGGCATTATGGTGGTAGATACCAACAGAGTGATTATTGCTGCCAATAATCGTGCGCGACACATGTTTGACGTGATGGATATTTCCCACCTTGTTGGCTGCCGTACTAATGATGTTGCTATCAACTGGCCGCTTGTTGGCATGGTTATGGAAACTGGCACGGCAGAAAGCAAGGAGTTTACCATGCATGGGCTGTTGCTTTCTATACGCATTCTTCCGGTAATACCAAGGCCGAAGGCCGGTTGTGCAATTGTCATTTTGCAGGATATCACTGAGCTGCGCAAAAAGGACGAGGAGCTGCTGATAAAATCTGTCGTAATCAAAGAGATTCATCACCGCGTAAAGAATAATCTGCAGACTATTGCCAGTCTTCTGCGCTTGCAGGAGCGCCGCGCGCAGTGTGATGAAACCAAAATAGTTTTGCGTGACTGCGTCAACAGAGTCAACAGCATCGCAATTGTGCATGAATATCTTTCGCAGCAGGATGCCGGGCTGATTGATGTCGGTAAAGTAGCTAAGGGAATTTATCAGGCGATTATCAGCAGCATGCTGAATCCTGAATTTATGCTGCATGCTGATTTTAAAGCAGATCCTGTACAGCTGCCGTCGGACAAGGCGACGAGCATTGCGTTGATTTTAAACGAATTGCTGCAGAATACTATAGAACATGCTTATGAAGGGCGCATGAGCGGCAGTCTGCAGGTGCGTTTTACAGAAGAGAGCAAACAGTACGTTTTGTCAATTGCTGATGACGGAGTTGGTCTTCCGGAAGGTTTTTCCTTAAATAGCAGTCGTCATAGCTTAGGCCTGAAAATAATCAAGACAATGGCGGAAGCAGACCTGCAGGGAAGCTTCCGCTTGACGAATCGTGAGGATGGCGGTACACTTGCTTTAGTAACAATTCCAAAGGAGGGGCTGGAAGATGTTAAATAAACTGAGAATATTATTGGCAGATGACGAAGCTATTTTGCGTCTTGATTTACGCGAAATGCTGGCAGATGCCGGTCATGACATAGTAGGTGAGGCTGCGAACGGACAGGAGGCAGTGAAGCTGGCTGCAGAATTAAAGCCGGATTTTATCATCATGGACGTAAAAATGCCCGTCATGGATGGTATTACGGCCGCAAAAATCATTGCTGCCGATAATATTGCACCGGTATTACTGTTGACAGCATACAGTCAGCAGGATATTGTTGAGCAGGCATCTGAGGCAGGCGTTATTGCTTATCTTGTTAAGCCTGTGCGTGAGGAACAGCTCTTTCCGGCAATGGAGATTGCAGCCAAGCGCTTTCAGGAAATGCAGAAGCTTAATCTGGAGCTTGACAAGCTGAAGGAAAGTCTGGAGACACGTAAGCTGTTAGACCGTGCCAAGGGGATTCTGATGACAGCGCATGGCATGACGGAACAGGAAGCGTATCGTAAGATGCAGCAGTTCAGTATGGCTAAACGTATCAGCCTGAAGGAACTTGCGGAAAGCATTATTGCCGCGGCGGCGAAGAAGCAAGGATAAGCTAAAAGAGCAGTACGAACTGCTCTTTTTTTGTGCTCAAGCAGAATTTTGAACCTGCGAAGCAAAAAAATAGAGCGCTGAAGCATGTTTTTGAGGGTGTGAAGCTGAATTTGCGACAAATTTGTAAAAAACAGCAAAAAAGTACTTGCATTTTTTCCTAATATGGATATAATAAGAATTGTGGTTAGCACTCAGAGTAAAAGAGTGCTAATAACCAAGAAGCAAATTACTCTCACGTTAGTAAGAATACTCGAAAGGGGTTATGAAAAATGTTAAATTTAAAACCTTTGGCTGATCATGTTATTGTTGAGGCTGTAGTAGTAGAAGAAAAAACCGCCAGCGGTATTTTCTTGCCGGACACCGCTGTAAAAGAAAGACCGCAACAAGGTAAAGTGCTGGCAGTTGGCGCTGGTAAATATGACCACGGCGTATTTGTAAAACCTTCTGTTAAGGTTGGCGATGAAGTAATTTTCGCTAAATATAATGGCACTCCTATTAAACATGAAGGTAAGGAATATCTGATTCTCAATGAGCGTGATTTATTCGCTGTAATCGAGAAATAATTTTTGGCGTTGCAGAAAGCACCGTCTGCGTCGTTATCGGTACTGCACAAAGCACGGCGCAAATCAATATGTAGTTTAATAATAAAGTAACTTAAGGAGCGATATAAAATGGCTAAACAAATCCTGTTTAATGAAGAAGCTCGTCGCAGCCTGGAGCGTGGCGTAAATGCTCTGGCTGACGCTGTAAAAGTAACCCTCGGTCCTAAAGGCCGTAACGTTGTACTGGAAAAGAAATTCGGCGCACCGACCATCACCAATGACGGTGTAACCATTGCCCGCGACATCGAACTGGAAGATCCGTTTGAAAACATGGGCGCACAGCTGGTTAAAGAAGTATCCATCAAAACCAACGATGTTGCCGGCGACGGCACCACCACTGCTACCGTTCTGGCACAGGCTATGATTAACGAAGGCATGCGCAACGTTGCTGCCGGCGCTAACCCGATGGTTCTGAAAAAAGGTATCAAAAAAGCAGTTGACGTACTGGTTGACGAACTGAAAAATGTTTCCCAAAAGGTTGAAACCAAGGCTGCAAAAGCACAAGTTGCTTCCATCTCCGCAGCTGACGACGAAATCGGTAACCTGATTGCCGACGCTATGGAAAAAGTTGGCGACGACGGTGTTATCACTGTTGAAGAATCCAAGACCATGGAAACTCATCTGGAAACTGTTGAAGGCATGCAGTTCGACCGTGGCTACATTTCCCCGTACATGGCAACTGACGCAGATAAAATGGAAGCTGTACTGAGCAATCCGTACGTATTCATTACCGACAGAAAAATCACCATGATTGCCGACATTATGCCGGTTCTGGAAAAAGTTGTTCAAAACGGCGGCGAACTCTTAATCATCGCTGAAGATGTTGAAGGCGAAGCACTGGCAACCCTGGTTGTTAACAAACTGCGTGGCACCTTCAAGGCTGTTGCTGTTAAAGCTCCTGGCTCCGGCGACCGTCGTAAAGCAATGCTGCAGGATATCGCTACTCTGACCGGTGCAACCGTTATTAGTGAAGAAGTTGGCCGTAAACTGGACAGCGCAAGCATGGCAGACCTTGGCCGCGCAGGTCAGGTTCGTGTAACCAAAGAATTGACCACTATCGTTGACGGCCTGGGTGATAAAGATGCTATTGCTGCACGCGTTGCTCAAATCCGTGCACAAATTCCGGAAACCACTTCTGATTTCGATAAAGAAAAACTGCAAGAACGTTTGGCTAAACTGGCTGGTGGCGTAGCTGTTATCAAAGTTGGCGCTGCTACCGAAGTTGAGCTGAAAGATAAAAAACTGCGCATTGAAGATGCTCTGAACGCTACCCGCGCTGCTGTTGCTGAAGGCATTGTTGCCGGCGGCGGTACTGCTCTGCTGCAAGTACAGCCTGCTCTGGCAAAAATCAAAGCTACCGGCGATGAGAAGACCGGCGTAGAAATCGTTAAACGCGCTATTGAAGAGCCTGTTCGTCAAATCGCTTACAACGCTGGCCTGGAAGGCGCTGTTATCGTTGATACCATTAAACGCAGCCGCAAAGGCTATGGCTTCAACGCTCTGACCGAAGAGTATGTTGACATGATCGAAGCAGGTATCGTTGACCCGACTAAGGTTACCAGAAGCGCACTGCAAAATGCTGCAAGCATCGCTTCTATGGTTCTGACCACTGAATCCATCGTAGCTGACAAACCTGTTAAGGAAGGCGCTACTATGCCGGCAATGCCTCCGATGGGCGGCGGCATGCCCGGTATGATGTAAGCTGCAGACCGGATGTCAAAATTGTATAATATAGCTTGAGTAGGCTATAGATTGCACACTCTGTTACTGATTTGGTAGCAGGGTGTGCTTTTTTTGTTACAAAAAAGCTGATGTGAAAAATTATCTAGGTATTAGTGTAGTCTAATTATGTTTTTTTGCTGGCAAATATGCTATAATAATTTCATTCTATAGACAGAAGGAGCTGTTGATAATGGGTGAAGCTGCAGCCGAAAAAGATTTTTACTGGAAGCTGTTTAAATCGACCTTTATAATTAGTGCCTTTACTATCGGCGGCGGTTTTGTCATCATTCCGTTGCTGAAGGCCAAATTTGTTGATGAGTATAAATGGATGGATGATAAGGAAGCGTTGAATCTTGTGGCGATTGCACAGTCTGCACCGGGTGTTGTGGCAGCCAATGCGGCAATCAGCATGGGCTACAAGCTTGGCGGTATCCGCGGTACGCTTACTGCTTTGCTGGCAACGATTTTGCCGCCACTGATTACCCTGAGCGTTATTTCCTATGCTTATGATGCCTTTGCGCATAACCAATATATTCAGCTGGTTTTGAAGGGCATGCAGTGCGGCGCGACGGCTATTATCATCAATGTAGCGATTGACCTGCTCAAAAAGGAGCTGAAGAAAAAATTGGCACTGCCGTTTTTGATTATTATCGGTACCTTTATTGCCAATTATTTCTTTAATATAAATCTGATGTATGCAGTAATTGTGGATGCTGTTATCGGCTTCTTCCTGCTGCGTGACAAAAAGTACGCGTAAGGAGGCAGCGAGATGTATATTTATTGGGAGCTTTTCTGGAGCTTTGTTAAGGTTGGTGCCTTTTGCGTCGGCGGCGGTTATGCTTCGATGCCGTTGATTCAGGCGGAGGTTATTGAAAATCATGCATGGATGACTATGCCGCAGTTTATTGATATTTTTACGATTTCGCAGATGACGCCGGGTCCTATCGGTATCAATGCGGCGACGTTCGTCGGTACAAAGGTTGCAGGCTTGCCCGGTGCTGTTGCGGCAACTGTGGGCTTTGTTTTCCCTTCGGTGTTTATTGTACTGGCACTCGCAAAATTATTCTTTAAATATGGCGATATCGGTCCGATTCGCGGTATTCTGAACGGCCTGCGTCCTGCGGTTGTGGCACTCATCTGCTCTGCCGGATTGAGCTTTGTAATGCTGGCGCTGTGGAATACGGAAACACTGCCGAAGGATTTTACCAAGGTGGATTTGCTTGGCTGCATTGTGCTGCCAATTTCCCTGTGGTGTATCCGTCATAAGGTAAGCGTTATCCGTACACTGTGCATGAGCGGTGTTTTGGGCTTGATTTTGGGTATTGCGGGTATTCGCTGATAATTAATGTAATAGCGCGCTGCGCTGTGAGCTTCGGCTTGCGGCATGGCGTGCTTTTTGTTACACTCATGTTAACTTAAGTAAATTAACGGTTGACGCAAGCGGAATTCTGCTATATAATAGATACAGTTAACCAACGAATAGTGTCGGTTAACTACTAAGGTTAGGGATGTGAATTACAATGCAAAAGATTATTGCACTGGCCGAGAAGGTTTTGAACGGTCAGGATATTACTAAAGAAGAAGCTGAATTTTTGATTAACGTGAGCGATGACGACACCATGCTGCTTTTAGCTATGGCTGACAAGATTCGCCAAAAATATGCCGGCGATGCTGTTGACTGCTGTGCAATCATCAACGGCCGCAGCGGTAAGTGCAGTGAGAACTGCAAGTTCTGTGCACAATCCGCACATTATCATACTGGTGTTAAGGAATACGGCCTGCTGAGCGAAGAGGAAATCTTCAATGCAGCTAAAAAAGCTAAGGAAGCAGGTGCTGTACGCTTCTCCATCGTTACCAGTGGTCGTGGACAGAGCAAGGCTGATGACTTTGAAAACATCTGCCGTACCCTGAAACGTATTAAAGAAGAACTGCACATTGAGGTTTGTGCTTCTTTGGGCATTTTGACTGTAGAGCAGGCAAAAGAGTTGCGCGAAGCCGGTGTAACCCGCTATCATTCCAATCTGGAAACCGCAGGCAGCAACTTCCCGAATATCTGCACTACTCATACCTATGCTGATAAATTTGTTACCATCAAAAATGCACAGGCTGCCGGCCTGCGTGTTTGTAGCGGTGGTATTTTAGGACTTGGCGAAACACGTGAGCAGCGTGTAGAATGGGCCTTCACTCTGAAGGAGCTGGGCATTGACAGCGTACCTCTGAATATGCTGACTCCGATTCCGGGCACTCCGTTTGAAAACAACAAACCGTTGCCGCCTTTGGAAATCCTGCGTGCGTTCGCTGTTTTCCGTTTTGTTCTGCCGAAGGCACAAATCCGTACCGCAGGCGGTCGCGAAGTAAACCTGCGTGACCTGCAGGCACTGGCACTCAATGGCGGTGCAAGCGGCATTATGATTGGCGGTTATCTGACTACTGCCGGCCGCGGTACTGACCGCGATATGCAGATGCTCAAGGATCTTGATCGTCCGCGCAGCATGCCTAATCTCGATTAATTAGTTTTCCATGAATTATTAATAAATCTTACACCTTAAAATCTCAAAAAGATAAGCAGACTGGAGTTGCGACCAGTCTGCTTATTTTTTATATGTGCGTGATAACGCACCGTCTTCCGCATCATCAATCCCTCGACGTATGAAAAATACGCCGTCGGGATTGCTTCTTTGAATCCGGCACGTTCTGACGCACGCATTTATTTGATAACGCACCATCTTCTGCATCATCAATCCCTCGACGTATGAGAAATACGCCGTCGGGATTGCTTCTTTGAATCTGGCACGTTCTGACGCACGCATTTATTTGATGACGCACCGTCTTCAGTATCATCAATCCATATCATCAATCCACCATTTATTTGCGGAAGCACTGCCCTCTACGGCAAATTTTATGATATAATATAATTTACTAATGACTTTAAAGAGGTGAAGCAAAATGCAGTCACACTTTCTTATTATTACCGGTATGTCCGGTGCAGGTAAAACGCAGGTTGTGCGTACCCTGGAGGATTTAAATTTCTTTTGCATAGACAATTTGCCAGCGACACTTATTCCCAAGTTTGCGGAATTATGTCGTCAGACATCGGAGGACAAGGTAGCACTTGTTGTCGATATCCGTGGAGGTCGTTTTTTTGACAAGCTGTTGCAGGTTTTAGATGAAATGGAGGCCAGCGGACAAAAATATGAGCTGCTGTTTTTGGATGCTTCCGATGCGACACTGGTGCGCCGTTACAAGGAAACGCGTCGTCGTCATCCATTGGGTGAGCGCAATACCTTGCTGCAGAATATTACCTGTGAGCGTGAATTGTTGGATCCGCTGCGCGAAAAGGCTACGCATATTATTGATACCTCAACGCTGACTACGGCACAGCTGAAGGCTAAGGTAACAGAAATGTTTGGCGAGGGCTCTTCTAAAGAGCGTATGGGCATTGTTGTGCGTTCCTTTGGCTTTAAGCATGGCCTGCCGCTTGACAGTGACTTGGTGCTTGATGTGCGTTTTTTGCCCAATCCGTTTTATGTGGAGGAGCTGCGCAATATGACCGGCAACGACCGTCCGGTAGCAGATTTTATCTGCCGTTATCCGCAGACCTTCCAGTATCTGAAGCTGGAGGAGCAGCTGCTTGATTTTCTTGTGCCACAATATATCAGTGAAGGCAAGGCACAGCTTGTTATCAGCGTCGGCTGCACCGGCGGACAGCACCGCAGCGTTTTTATTGCCAATAAATTGTACGAATATCTGCGCGAAAAGGGTTACAGCGTTGATGTGACACATCGTGATATTCCTCACAGAAAGTAAGGGAGGAGCCTAATGGGTTGGATTAGTTGGCTGTGTCCCGGCATTAATTTGAAGCGCTGGCTGCTGCTTTTTGCGGTAGGTGTACTTTTATGTGCTTTGGGACTGGCTTTGTTTTTTAATTATCAGCTGATGGGCAAGGCAGAAGAACTGCTCTTCCAGATGACCTATCTGACAACAGGACGCTATTCAAATGGCCTGATTATGTCGATGGGCGTGGTTTTTCTTATTGTGGGATTTGCTATTATGGTCTACGGAACACGTCGCTTAATCAGTTCGGTAGTATCTGTTGTAGTGCCCGACAAAAACGGTTCATTGATGGAAACGATTTTTATGCAGCGCAAGCTGACACGTGGCCCTGCCATTACCGTTGTCGGCGGCGGTACCGGTCTGTCGACGCTTTTACGCGGTATGAAGTATATTACCAATAACTGTACTGCTGTAGTAACAACTGCCGATGACGGCGGTTCTTCCGGACGTCTGCGCAAGGAGTTGGGTATTATTCCTCCCGGTGATTTGCGTAACTGCCTGACGGCTCTTGCTGACCGTGAGCCGCTGATGGAACGTTTGATGCAGTATCGCTTTCAGGGTGATTCTCCGCTTGCAGGCCATTGCTTCGGCAATTTGTTTATTGCGGCGATGGCGCAGGCTGAAGGTGGCATGGAGGCCGGACTGAATGCTACGAGTCAGATTTTGAAGGTGCGCGGCAGAGTTATTCCGTCTACCTTGGAGAATATTCAGCTGCAGGCACGTATGACAGACGGCACTATTGTGACAGGTGAATCGGAGATTCCCAAAGTGCGCAAGCAAATCAAAAAGATGATGATGCTGCCGGCGGATGCGCAGGCAGCAAATGGTGCGATAGAGGCTATTTTAAACGCGGATGTACTTATTTTTGGCCCTGGCAGCCTGTATACCAGTGTTATTCCTAATCTTTTGGTAGAAGGAATCCGTGATGCTGTTGTCAGGTCCAACGCTATCAAAATCTATATCTGCAATGTTATGACACAGCCTGGCGAAACTGACGGCTATGGTGCTTATGACCATGTGCAGGCGTTGGTTGACCATGTCGGTACGCAGTTTTTGGATTACGCTATTGTAAATTCCCAGGATGTTACTTCGGAGCAGCTGCGTCAGTATGATGCTGAAGGCTCGCGTCCTATTACGCCGGATATTGATAAAATCCGCAGTCTGGGAATTACGGTTGTACCGGCGCGTTTGATAAGCAAGGATGATTTGGTGCGCCATGATCCGCGTAAATTAGCGCGTGTACTTATTGCTTTGATTTATCGTCTGCGTCTTTTTGGGCGCGGTATGCAGTTTTTTGATTACTTCTTTATGCGTGCAGGCATGAAGAAGCTGTGCAAACAAAAATAAAACCAGATACAGGCTGAGAAAGGAGGAGTCTGCTTGTCTTTTTCCAATGATGTAAAAAATGAATTATCTCGTATAGAAACTAACGATGCTACCGGTGACAAAGCAGAGCTGCTCGGTCTTTTGCGTATGAGCGGTGCAATTGTTATCCGCGGTATGAATATAGGTATCCACTTTTCAACAGAAAATGCTGCTTTGGCCAGACGTGTACTGCAGCTGTTGAAAAGCAATTATCAAGTGCAGACGGAGGTAGTTATTACCCGTTCACGCCGCTTGAAGAAGAATAACCGTTATCAGGTACATGTAGTGCCGGCGCCGCAGGTAAGCAAGGCGCTGAACGAGCTGCAGCTCTTAAGTGTAGAGGGCGATTTGAAAAATCCGCTGCTTTCGCATCACGAAGGCAAGCGCACCTTTTTGCGCGGAGCTTTTTTGGGTGGCGGCAGTATCAGTCGTCCGGCCAGTGATTACCATCTGGAGATGGTTACCGGCAACGAGGATTTTGCTCATACGATTATTAAGGTTATGCAGAGCTTTTCCTTGAAGGCCAAGCTGACCGACAGAAAAAACGAGTATATTGTTTATCTGAAGGATGGCGAAAGCATTATCAATTTCCTGAGTGTTATCGGTGCGCATAATGCGATGATGGAGCTGGAAAATGTCCGCATTGTCAAGGAAATGCGCAATAATGTCAACAGAGCAGTTAATTGCGAAACTGCGAACCTGAACAAGGTGGTTAAGGCTGCCGTGCGTCAGGTAAGCTGCATTCATTATATTGATGAGCATATGGGGCTGAGCGAGCTGCCTCAGGGATTGCAGGATACGGCGCGTCTGCGTCTGCAGTATCCGGATGTGTCGTTAAATGATTTGGTAGAATACTCCGGTGGCCTGGGTAAATCCGGCATAAATCATCGTTTGAAAAAGCTGCAGGATATTGCAGTAGGTTTAGGTATGGAATTGGAGAAATCAGATAAATGATTAAGAAAGTATGCTTAGTATTCCTGGCGCTGGTTGTCGTACTTTTGGCGGTTGCAGGTGTTGCATGGAAGCTTAACGGTGAGCGTTGGCAGCAGGAATATGCGGCCTTTAGGAAAACCGGTGCACCGGTACTGATGTATCACGCTGTCGGTCTGGAAGAAGGCGCAGACTGGCCAAAAACGCTGATCATGAAGCCGGAGCTGTTTGAAGCGCATCTGCAGTACCTGAAGGAGCAGGGCTACACGATTGTGACGGTAGCAGAGCTGGCAGAGCGTCTGCAGCAGGGAAAAAGTGTAGATAAGTACGTTGCCTTGAGCTTTGATGATGGCTATAAGAATAATCACAGTGTAGTGCTGCCGTTACTAAAGAAGTATGATGCCAAGGGCTCGTTCTTTGTCATCAACAGGGATATCGGCGATGAGCTGCATATGAATGAGCAGGAAATCAAGGAGCTGATTGCTGCCGGTATGGAGCTTGGCTCGCATACCTACAGCCATAATCCGTTGGCTGCTATCGATGAAAAATATCTGGTATGGGAAACGGATACGTCACGTTATTGGCTGAAGAAGAAATTCGACGGCTATATTGTGCGTACTCTGGCTTATCCTAACGGCAGCTATAATGACAGGGTTATCGCTGCAGCGAAAAAATACGGCTTTTACAGGGCGCTGACTGGTCATGTAGGTGTCAATACGGCGGCTACGTACCAAAAGGCACCCTTTGAAATGTACCGTGTAACCGTTGCCGATGACGGAAACGGACTCGAGGGCTTTAAGAGACGTTTAGAGCAGGCATATTTCTTCGGCTTTTTGCAGACGAAGGGCATTGATATCAATATTGTGCGCGACATATTCGTGCGCTAAGGAATATTTAGGGAGGCGGTTGTCTCCCTTTTCCTTTGCAAGCAAGGTTAACCTAAAAATAAAACAGGTTGACAACAAGGGAAAACTAGAGTATTCTATAAACTATGAATTATGACAGATGTCATAAAGGCTTTGGAGGCGTGTGATATGCATTTAAAAACAAAAGAACTGATTTTATGCGCACTGTTTATTGCGCTTGTAACTGTGGGAACTTTTATAAAAATTCCGGTGGGCACTGATGTCTATACACTGCAGTTTTTGTTTACTTTATTGGCCGGGTTGCTGCTCGGACCGCGTCTGGGAGCGATTGCCGTCTGCACCTATGTTGTTATGGGCTTAGTTGGTATTCCGGTTTTTGCCTCGGGAGGTGGTCCGGGATATATTGCGCAGCCGACGTTCGGTTATCTGCTGGGCTTTATCGTGCAGGCATGGGTAAACGGTGCCTGGGCACGCAAGGCTAAGCAAATTAATTTCCGTAGCCTGTTGGAAGCAAATCTTGTTGGTATGGTAATTGTTTATCTGTTTGGACTCGTGTGGTTCTATGTAGTATCCAATTATATAATCAATGCACCGATTTCTGTGTGGGCGGTTATCTGGTACTGCGGTATTCTGCAGGTTATTCCTGATGTTGTGCTCTGCATTGGTGCGGCGATGCTGGGTGTGCGCGGTTATAAGGCCGGCATCTGGCTGAAGGTATAAAAAAGCAGTCCTTGCAATCTTATAAAAAGGTTGCGGGACTGCTTTTAGCTTTTTAGAAGGCCTTCTGCAGGAAAGCGTCGAGGGAAGACTCGTTCATGCTGCCGACTATGCGTGCAATTATATGTCCGTCGGCGCTGATGATGTAGGACGCCGGAATAGCGTCAATGCCGTAGGCACGTCCAAGTGCCTGATGATCACCGTAAGCAGCGGGGAAGGTGTAGCCCTTGCTTTGGATGAAACGAGCAGGATCCTGTTCGTTATCATCTACGCTGAGAATAACAAAATGCATTTTGTCTTTGTATTCGGCGTATTTCTTTTCAATATGAGGCAGCTCGCCGACACAGGGAGGGCACCAGGTCGCCCAAAAGTTGATGAAGACAGGCTTGCCTTTTAAGTCATTCAGACGCATGGTTTTGCCACTGCTTAACTCTTTGTAGCTGAAATCGGGTGCGACTTCGGCAGCCGAGGCAGCAGCGGTGTTCATCTGCGGTTTGCTGTCGGCAGTTTTATCGGAGAAGGGGCAGCTGCAGCCTGCAGTAAATAATAACAGTGCAGTCATAGATAAGGTTAGCAGAAATTTTTTCATGTTGACCTCCTTATAAGGATAAGAGAAAATGGTATATTTAAATTAAAACCTTTTGCTAAGGGAAATGGCCTTTACCGGGCAGACACTGCGGCATTCACCGCAGGCGATGCATTCACTGTCACCTACATGCCGGCAATCCATTTTGCAATGCTCCATACAACGGTCGCAGTTGATGCATTTTACAGTATTTACCTTCATGCCAAAGAGGGAGATTTTATTAAACAGTCCGTAAATAGCGCCTAAAGGGCAGACGAAGCGGCAGAAGGGTCGATAGATGAAGATGGCTGCCAGCACAGTCAGGCATAACAGTGTCAGCTTCCAGATAAACAGCTGGCCCAAAAGCTCACGAATCTGCGGCTTGAAAAATGCCAGAGGCAGAGCAGCCTCCAAAGTACCTGCGGGGCAGATAAATTTACAGAAGGCCGGTACGCCGCTGCCGGTGAAATGATAAAAGGCTAAGGGCAAAATAATGAGAAAAATCAGCGCGATAAAATATTTCAGATAGCTGAGCAGATAGGTAAAGCGGTTGCGCTGCAGCTTAGGCGTAGGAATTTTGTAGAGCAATTCCTGCACGAGGCCGAAGGGACAGCCCCAGCCGCAGATAAGACGCGCAAAGATTAACGCAAAGAGCAGAATGAAGCCCAGCACATAGAAGGGAATGCGCAAAAATACACCGCTGAGAGAGCTTTGCAGAGAACCAAGCGGGCAGGCGCCCAAGGCTCCGGGGCAGGAATAGCAGTTTAAACCCGGCAGGCAGATATTCTTGCTGCTGCCCTTCCAGATATTGCCGGTGGTAAAGCCTGACAGATTGCCGTTATATAGGAGGGCGGTGCAAATCTGTATAAGCTTACGTTTAACCAATGCCGATACACTCCAGACAAATTGTCGCTGCCTTGCGCCAGACGGCAAGATATTCTCTGTTGCAGATACCATATGTCAGCATGGCGGCAGCGCTCAGAAGGATTAAAATACGTGTTATTTTCATAGCAAGCAGACCTCCTATATAATTACTAAGAATATTCTAGCATATACAATGAAATTTTACTATGAATGCATGACTATACATTATTGAGGTTGGGTAGCAAATAGCAGAAAATAATATTAAATTATTTCTATCCGCGTGTTGCAATGATTTTCTGACTGGTGTTGTATGGATAAAAGCGTATGAACAGGCTATAATAAAAACAGATAATGCAATGGAAGAATATAGGTCGCGAAATAGTATTTGTAAATGAGCAATTTAAAAAAATCCTTGCAAAATGGGCAAAAAC
>ERZ780125.434-NODE-434-length-13934-cov-3.31141_pt1 | contig 13934 bp, 13 predicted proteins | sample MGYA00433082_ERZ780125 | MGnify/ENA primary metagenome ERZ780125 (study PRJEB29588, sample SAMEA1970465) | human gut metagenome | biome: human gut; feature: human-associated habitat; material: faeces | place: Denmark | collected 2008/2010 ... | reverse complement strand
CGACATAACAAGAAAAACGACTGTCGCTTATCCCGAACTCAGGTTATTAAGAATAAAAAAGTGGTGATAATATTGGAAGACTATGCCACTTATCTTGACATTGTAGATGCCATTAAGCTATATAGTACAGATCAAATAGTTATATTTAGCGAGCGTAGTGTGCGTAATGATTTGAAATACATGTCATTAGTCTCTACATTTGGTGATGATTTCTATTCTGTAGACTTAAACTATTTGAGTGATGTTGAAATTGGCTTAATTGTAGAAATCTTCAATCATTATGGGTTTTGGCAGGAACTGTCAACTATGCGAGAAGATGATAAAAGAAGTTATTTCATAACTAAGTGTGGTAATAGTTTACGTGGCATTCTGTTAGCTTTGTTTCGTTCTCCATCTATCAAGAACAAACTGTCAGAAATTATACATAGTATAAAAAAAGAAACGAATTATTATGAAGCTGTTGTTGTTGCTCTACTGAATAAGGTATACAGTTTGGATCTTGATCTTGATATGTTGTCAGATGCATTAGGGGGAGGATACATGGGAGACTATTCATTTAGAAAAAGTCCTTTGATTAATGAATTTGTTGATTTCCAAAATCAGAATATAAAAGTCAAGTCTTCTATTTTGGCTGAAGTGTTGCTTTGGGATATTCTTGATGTCTTGTCTTCAAAAAGTGTTATGGTTAAGATATTTAAGAATTTCGATAAAAAACGTAATTTAAATCAGTATCATCGAGCATTACAACAATTATTGTCATACACAGCATTGCAAAGGGTGTTAAATAAACAAGATGATAACTTTAATCTTGCAATGAGGGGATTTTTTGAAGAAATTCGAGAAACAGGTTTTTGTAAGAACAATCCTCATTATTGGTTGCAATATGCTATTTGTAAACTTGATGAACATGAATACAATGTAGCAGGAATATATTTTAAGAATGCCTTTGCATATGCAAAAGCAAAAGAAGGATTCGATTCTTATCAAATAAAGAACCATTACGCCCGATATTTGTTGGAGAATGCATCTAACAGTTCAGTTCTGTTAGATAATTATATGGAAATATTCAAAAATGCCCATGCTATTATTATAGATCCTGTACATTTGCGTGAAAATAAATACTATCCGTTTAGAGTAGCCCGTAACTATCTTCCTTTCTATGAACAATATAAATCACGTATGAATTCACGTGAAAAGAAGTTTGTTAAGGATGCATGCTTGAAAGTGTTGCAAATGATTGAGAATTTTTATAGAGCTAATCCAAGATATAAGGGAAGAAAAGATGTCAAAGAAGCCAAAAGCAATCTTAACCAAATTATATGTGAGATTTGTTAAATATAAATGTTTCGTCAAACCCTATGAACATAGCAAGCTCGCTTTAACTATGTTGTGGCTAAGAAACGTATTTAATGTATATCACCATTACAGCATAATGTTAGCTCTCAAATTAGCTCTCAAATCAGGGCCTAAATTAGAATGAAGAAACTTTGCTGCTGAATTTAAAACATTTAATTACATACAGCAGTGAAGATTTGGAACTTTTTCGATAAGTCATGAGCAAAGCAAGCTTGCTTGAACTTTGCCATGGAGAGGAAAAGTATGAAATATTTTCGATAAGTGAGTACAATAAAAGTTTGCTTTTAAATTGTCGAACGGAGAATTTTCGTGCCAACGAGAGCAGAGCCAAACTTGTTTAAGCTATGCCGAGTGCAGCCGAAAATCACTTGCGTGTAAAATGTATGAAATACTTAATAAACATGTGGAATTTTTAACATCTCAATATATAGGCACTTGCAAAAGTGCCTATACAAGGGGCTATGCCCTAAATTGAGTACTAACGATATAGTTTTCAATGATGCACCACTTTTAAAACAATAATATGATACGAGATTTTGTTAAACAGTTTGTTTATTATTTGCAGTATAAGAAGCTTAAAAAGAGAGTTACCCTCTTAGGATCACATTATAATGTGGGACCTCGTTCTGCAGTATTTTTCAAAGATGGTTCGTGTAAAACTGATGTTATAATCGGAGACTATGTTGATGTCTATGGGCATCTTTATACGCAGTCACATGGAAAAATCGTGATTGGAAATTATTGCCGAATTGGACTTAATGTTACTATTAGGTCAGTGGAACTAGTATCTTTGGGAAACAATGTTGTCTTATCTGAAGGAGTTATGGTTCCAGATAACAACTCCCACCCTACAGTACCTCTGTTTGAATATTATCGTTCGCTGCAGCCGCCTACATCGACACTTCATCTATGGAAACACTCTGCACATAAACCTGTAATTATTGAAGATAATGTATGGATAGGTGAACATGCACGTATTTGTAAGGGTATCACTATTGGTAAAAATAGTATTATTGGCGCTAATGCAGTAGTTACGAAAGATGTGCCGCAAAATTGCATTGCAGTTGGAAATCCCGCAAAGATAGTGAAAAGCGACATTGATAAATTTCCTTTGCCAGACACATGCCCTGAATTTAACTATTTAGTTGAGAAAAATGGCAGGGATATCAAATAGATTTGCAGTATATATTACTGGCGGACGAATTCTTTCCATGCTTGCAGGTTTTATTATGCCTGTTGTGTTGGTGAGAATAATGCCTCAAGAGGACTATGGTCTTACATCGCAGTTTTTGACATTATATATGTCTGTCTATACAATTGCTGCATTAGGGATTCATACTAACATATTTTATTTCTGTTCATCTGCAGGCAAAGAAAAATCAGATAAGTATGTTGCAAATACTTTGTATCTTTTAATCGTTTTTGGAGTGTTATGTGGAATAATATTATTCATTCCCCCAATAACCAATTTAGTCTTCGGTGAAAGTGAACTTGGACGACACAGTGACCTGATAATTCTTTCAATTGCTCTTGCAACTATAATGAATATAGTATCACCTCTTAGTACAATTCGTCAAGATAAGTGGGGAGCATTGCTTTTTCCTGGTTTTATAGCTTTTGGGCGTATTGGTGCTATAATATGTTCTTTTCTGTTGTTTAGTGATATTCATCAGATGTTTTTATGGCTTTTTATCTTTCAATGTGTTATCTCGATGATTATAATCCTTTACGCAAAAAAAAGCACAGAACTTAAGTGTAATATAGGTATGATGAAGGAGCAGCTCATATATTCTTTACCCTTTGGTATAGCGGTAGCTCTCCAACTATTCTCGAATTATTTTGATAAGTTTGTTTGCATTAGATTTTTATCGCCAACAGAATATGCAATTTATGGAGTCGCGTTTTTGAGTATTCCTGGAATTACACAAATATATGACTCTCTTTGTCAAGTTAATATCGTAAATATGGCAAATAGTTTTAGACAAGGGCGTATTAATGATATTATTCCGCAATATGGTAATTTCGTTATAAAAACATTGTCATTTTCGGTTCCGTTGATACTTGTCGTAGCGTTGTATGCTGAAGAAATAATGAGTTTTTTGTATACACCTTCGTATCAATCCGCAGCACCCTATTTTCGTCTTTATTCACTAACATTTTTAGCCTCTATGCTTGGTGCTGGAACCATATTAAGGTCAATGGGGAAAACAAAATTGTCTTTATGCTCTTTTGTTGTAACTTGTATAATTGGTTTGCCATCTACTTATTATCTTATAAAGGCGTTTGGTACAGCTGGAGCAATATGGGGCGCTGTTATTAACATTATGTTGCCAAGATTTATACAGATGTTTTTTGAAATATATGTGACGAATAGTACTATTGCAGCATTTTTGCCATGGAAAAAAATCTCAGAGATAGTCTGCTATTCATTAGGCTTGTTAATTCCTTTGATTGTTATTAAACACTATTTAAGTTTTAATATCTGGATTTGTGTTGTAGAAGGAGGTTTATATGTAGTTTTAACGTACTATTGTCTTATCTCAAGGAATTTATTCATAATTAATATAGAAACATTGAATTCTATGCGATTAAAAATATGGAGAAAAATACGTATTTGAAATGGATATAAAGTATATGTTTGAGTCAAGTTTGTGATAGAGGTTAGAAATAGAGATTACTTTATGAAGATTTTTAACGGAATACCAATAAATGATAGGCTGTATATAATATTTGCGGTCTTATCATTGTTTTTGTATGTATTTGGTCATAGTACAGACTGGGGACAACTTCCGTTTCCTGATAAAATGTTTTATATTCCTTGTGCAGTCACTTTGCTAATAGCATTTTTTTCTCCCAAATATTGGATTTTCTCCAAGTCAGATAAATTGTATATAGCATTTTGGATTATTGCATTTTTTAATACTATATTGTTTGTTAATATAACAATTGAGACTATCTTCAATAGCTTGATTGGCTATTTAATTTTCAGGCATCTAACCAATGTTGATTATAAACTTGTAATAAGATTGCTACTATATTTGACTCCTTTGGTTGTCGCGATACATTATATATATTCGACCCCTCTAACATTGGCAGCTGGGCATAGATATGGGGGCTTCCAAGGAGATCCAAACTGTTTTTCTTTTGCTATTAATGTTTTTGTGTTCGTGTGTGGTTATATGCTAAATTATGATTCTATAAAATGGCATAAGATTCTTTCACTAGTTTGTATTGCTTTCATATTTCCGTTGCTCTTTGCTGCAGCATCAAGAGGTAATATTGCTATTGCGGTACTAATAACTGCCTATTCATTTAGGGATATGTTAAAGACAAACAAGTTAATCGCCATAGTCGTGGTGGTTGTAGCATTGAATTTTGGAGGAAGATATATCGCAAGATTTGCAACACAGCTTGAGCAGGTAACGAATAGATATCAAGAGACAGAGGGAAGTAGTGAATATCGTACCCAAGAACTATCTATTGTGCCTGCTTTGTTGCTTGCTCATCCCGAGTATATCCCTTTTGGAATTGGGTATAATGAGTCTTTGCATGCTCATTCTAGATTTCCATATGAATATTATCACGTAGGTCGATGTCATAACTCCTATATGTCTGTGCTGCTTGAAGAAGGTGCTGTCGGTTTCATTCTCTTCATGTGTTTTCTTTATTATAAGGGCAAGTCTGTTTTCGATAGGAGACATTTTCCCGATGGAAAATATAAACTTATGATGATGTTTGCCATACTATTCTTTTTTTATACTATATATTGTCTTCCATTCCTTCCATTTTGGTTTTTATTAAACCTAATATCAAGCAAAAATAATCGTAAGGGAATAAAATACGTAAAAACAAAATCATAATGAAGTATATTCATATAGTACAGTTCCACCTAATATCTGGTGGTGGTGTTGGTAGTGTAATTACAGACCTATGTCAAGAAATGGCAAAGACATCAAATGAAGTTTATGTTTACTCACTACAACAGCGAAGAGGGATAAACTATGAAGATGAAATATCCTGGGGAAAACATTTTGGAATCCAGGTTGAATTGATGCAACATACAGGCGAAAGCAAATTCAAAGCAATTCTTAATCTAAGACAGCGCATCAAAGAACTGATACAGGTAGATGACTGCTGCCTGTTCGTTCATTTGAAGTGGGGTGTATTAGCGGGTATGTTAGCCTCATGGGGGCTGCCTAGAGCAAAAATGGTAGAAGTGTACCATTCAGGTTATATTAATTATAAGTTACAAGCCTTTATATCGCGACCATTTATCAGCCATTATATTTCTGTCTCTAAGGATGCCAAGGACCAATTAGAAAAATGGTTTGGTATCAAATCAAGCAAGATTACAGTTGTTTATAATGGCGTTGCTTTAGAAGAGATCAGAAAAAACGCAACAAAAATGCCAAATTCCGAATTATTTCGTTTTGTCTCAGTAGGTCGTCTTTCCTTTGAAAAAGGTTTTAAGACTCCTATAGAGGCTTTTGGATTGTTGCGGAAACTTAATCGATTGAAAGAATGCTCTTATACCATGGTAGGTGACGGTAATCAAAGACCAGAATGTGAGAGTTTAGCGCAAGGATTTGTTAAGTTTACGGGAGTGGTTCCTCGTAATGCGGTCTTTCCAATCATAGCCTCGTCTGATGTAATGATTTTGCCATCATTGTGGGAAGGACATTCTATTTTATTGCTTGAGGTTCTTGCAGTTGGTAGAGCAATGATATTATCAGACATTCCTTCGTTCAGAGAAGTTATGGGATTTGAACCATTAAAAGATGGGGAGATTTTCAGAGTTGAACCTTTTGGAGCTATATTCCAGGCAGGGAATAGTGAGTCTTGTAAGAATGCATTGCTTGCCGTCTATGAAAACAAAGAAAAAGTGAAAGAAATGTCAGAGTATGCTTCTAAGTTTGCTAATCAGTTTTCTATCCAAAAGCAAGCACAAATGTATTTTAATATTGCCGATAAAGTTTTTAATATAAAATAATAATGAAATATAGAATTGCTTCTACAGAAGATTTACCAGAGATAGCAAATGTACATATTACCTGCTTCCCTGGTACCTTTATAGCCTCATTCGGTAATAAACTTATCGAGAGGTATTATGGAGAATATAATAATGAAGATAATCTTTTTATCGTAGCTGAGGAGGATAACAGAATACAAGGATTTTGTATGGGTTATCGTACGGGTAGTAATGCTCGCAATAACTTTTTGAAAAAAAATAAATTAAGGTTGGTAATTCGTATGGCATGGCTTTGTCTCACATTTAATAAACTTGCAATCACTAAGTGCATTGCATTTATTAAGCCGAAGAAAGATAGCAATGAAGTTAGAAAAACTCAGGCAGAAGGCGATTTGCTGTCAATATGTGTGATGGATGTCTGTAAAGGCAAGGGAGTCGCTATGGAATTGGTATCTGAGTTTGAAAAACTTCTACGAGATAAAAGAATTGCTGATTATACTCTTAGTGTTTATAAAACAAACAAAAGAGCAATCCATTTTTATGAGAAATGTGGATTAACTTTCTACGAAGATAGAAATGATGAAATAAAAATGTATAAGAAACTATAGAATATGATTATTACAAAACTAAATGGAGGTCTTGGTAATCAGTTGTTCGAATATGCATGTGCAAGAAACCTCCAGCTGAAATACAATGACGTTTTATATTTGGACATAGAAGGATTCAAACGGTCTCCACGTCATTACTCACTTGAGAAATTCAAACTTAGTTCTGATGTAAGGATGTTGCCTGAAAAAGACAGCAAGAGCTTAATTCTTCTTCAAGCAATATCAAAATTGAATAGGAATCTTGCTTTCAAATTAGGACCTCTTTTTGGTACTTATATTTGGAAATCTTCAAATTATCGGCCTTTGAAAATTAAAAACACAAGAGGGAAGAAATTGTATCTTTATGGATATTGGCAATCCTATGAGTATTTTAAGGAAAATGAGGCTATCATTAAGCAGGAACTCAATGTGAAAACTGAGATTCCTATAGAGTGTTCCGAGCTTCTTAAAGAAATAAATAAACCACATTCCATTTGTGTCCATGTTCGAAGAGGTGATTATGTTAGTTGTGGTTTTCTGCATTGTGATGAAGCATACTACAATAGAGGTATTAATCATATCTTTGATAAACATCCAGATAGTAACGTAGTTGTTTTCTCTGATGACATCAAGTGGGTAAAAGCAAATATGAACTTTGATCATCCTGTAGCATACGTAGAAGTGGATGTTCCTGATTACGAAACGCTCAGGCTGATGTACATGTGCAAGCATTTTGTAATGTCGAATAGCAGTTTCAGTTGGTGGGCTTCTTATCTTAGTGACAACAAAGAGAAAATCGTGGTAGCTCCAAGTTATTGGCTTCCTGCGAACAAAGACAATAAAAGTATGTATTTGGACAATTGGACAATTCTTTAATTTAATAAATACGATGAATATATTATTAAAAGAGTTTCTTCTTAAGACTACTCGCATAATTCCAGATGGTTTGTATTTGCGTATCGCATATCGAATGGTTACAGGAAAGTCTCTTCATCTGAATCCCCCTATTACTTATAATGAAAAACTTCAATGGCTTAAATTGAACAACCGAATGGATGAATATACTTCTATGGTGGACAAATACGAAGTACGTAAGTTCATCGAAGAACGTGTCGGCGAAGGATACTTGATTCCAACACTTGGAGTTTGGGACAGGCCAGAAGATATTGACTTTGATTCTCTGCCAGATGAATTTGTTTTGAAGTGTACTCATGATTGTGGAGGCCTTATCATATGTAGAGATAAAACTAAATTGGATCGCGAAGCTGCTAAGAAGAAGTTATCAAAATGTTTGAAGCATAACTTCTACTATCAGGGAAGAGAGTGGCCTTACAAGAATGTGAAGCCAAGAATATATGCCGAGAAGTATATGTCTGATCCTAATGAGGAGCAACTTTCAGACTACAAGGTTTTTTGTTTTAATGGAGTTCCGAAAATTATTCAAGTTGATTACGATCGCTACACAGGACATAAGCGCCAGTTCTTTGATACCGAATGGAATAGAATGGATGTGTCTTTTCACTTTCCTTCTGATACAAAAAAGCGAATTGCAAAACCATCTGTTTTAGAAGAAATGCTCGAACTGGCTAAGAAACTGTCAGGTGGTTTTCCACACCTTCGTACCGACTTCTATATTATAGGTAATAAACTTTATGTAGGAGAGATGACATTCTTCCATGGAACAGGTTTTGGTCGTTGGTGGCCAGAGAGTTTTGATGCAGAAATGGGTAGTTGGCTTGATTTGTCAAATGTAAATGTAACAAAATGAATACAATAGCAGTATTATTGCCTGTCTATAAAAAGGATGCACCAAATTTTTTTACGTCAACCATTGCTTCTTTATTGAGTCAGACACAACAGGACTTTAAGATATTTTTGGGTGTGGATGGTCCTATTGGGGGCGAATTGGATCTGGCCGTTAAAGGGTGCGAGCGGAGTTCTAAATTCTGTGTATGCAGATTTGCTGAGAATAGGGGATTGGCTTGCGTACTCAATGACTTGATAGCTGAAGCTGAGAAGCAGGGCTTTGAGTATTTTGCGCGTATGGATGCAGATGACGTTTGTGTGGGCACTCGCTTTGAGAGACAGATGGCTTATCTGCAAGAGAATCCGGATATAGATGTGGTCGGAGGCAGGATAGAGGAGATTGATGAAAATGGTGATAATAATGGCAAGTCGGTTACATATCCTCTGACACATGAGGAATGTCGAAGGTTTTTCCGCTATCGTGACCCATTAGCTCATCCTGCAACCTTTTTCCGTAAGAGCTATTTTGATAAGGTGGCAAAAATGAATGGCAAGGTGAACACATGGTATAGGCCTGAGTATAGAAAGAATCAGGACACGATGCTGTGGCTCGATGGCTTTATGAGTGGTTGCGTGTTTGCTAATTTGCCAGAGACGGTATTAAAATTCCGTGTTGCAAAGGATTTTTATGGCCGCAGAAATGGGTTGGCCCGAGCAAGACAGATGATGCGCTCACGTATGGAAATCAACAAAGCGATGAAATATGACATTAGTGCTAATTTGTTTGCTATGGCTATGGTCTTAATGACAGTATCTCCAACATGGTTAAAGAAAGTCTTATATAGAATAAGATGACATTAACTTACTGTCGGCTTGTTGAACTTTTACGAGCCTCTCTTACAAATAATCAAGTCAATAAAAGTCCGTTTGATGTAATGTCCGTATCAGACTGGATTGATTTGCAAGAGTATGCCGCTCAACATGGTGTGGTGGCTGTTGTCTTTGCTGGTATAGAGCGTTTACATATAAAGGCCCCCAAGGCTAAACTCCTTTATTGGTTCGGTATTGCAGAATATGTAAAAGATAATTATAAGAGACAATGGAGGGGAGCAAAAGCGTTTGCTCATCTAATTAAAGAAGTGGATGCTGAAATGCTGGTTATTAAGGGATTGTCACTATCTAAATATTATCCTAATCCAGCTGCTCGCGAGTTTGGTGATTTGGATGTATATACATATGATGCCCACGTCAGGGTTAATAAATTAGTAGAGAGTAAAAGCATCAGGGTAGATTATTGGGATAAGCATGATGTGTTTGATTATGCAGGAATCCATGTTGAGCATCATCGTTATTTTGTCGGTAGAAACTCGAAAAGTGGCAAACTAATGAATGCGAGGTTGCTGGAGATGATAGGACGAGATAAAGGTGTGAAGGTCGCAAATAACGTATATTATCCCACTCCAGACTTTAATGTGTTGTTTATCCTTAGCCATACGATAGGACATATGTCATATGAGGGTGCAATTTTAAGAAATGTTCTTGATTTCGGGCTATTTCTCATAAATGATGGTGATAATGTACATTGGAATGAGGTGTCTTCTGTTTTGGAAGAAACCAAATGGACAACCGGTTTTAATGTCCTTGTAAGGGTGGTAGAAAAGGTTCTCGCTATTGATCTGTCGCGATTTTACATAGGTATACCAGATGAAAAGCTATCCGAAAGAGTTCTTAACACTATACTCAATACCAAACTACATCAAGAAGAAAATTTACCTATAGTTAAGAGAGTGATAAAAAAAATGACACGCTTGTTGTCTCATAAATGGATGTATTCAAGTGGCCTTATTCCAGCTAATTATTGGTCGGATTATGTGTGGGGTTCTTTGAAAGAGCATCTGGGCAGACCTGAGCAATTTTAAGTAAGAGACAGAATACTTTAGGTGGCTGGGTATGTTTGTAGAGCGCATTTGAAGGAAGGCAAATGGTATGGCTCTCCAAGGCAATGCTCTTTATGTATATTGTGTGTAGTATATGGTGATTCGTAAATTGTTGTATTTCAGTTATAAAGATAACAAAATGAAATTATCCAAACAAATAAATCGTTGAAAAATGAAATTTTCCAAACAAATAAATCGCCGATAATCGAAATTATCCAAACAAATAATTTTAACAATTAGATATTTATAATCATATTATGACAATGAAATTGCGTAATGTGCCTTTCTCTCCGCCGGATATGACGGAGGCTGAGGCGGCAGAAGTGCGTGATGCCATTTTGTCTGGTTGGATAACAACCGGACCGCGCACAAAGAAGTTGGAAAAGGAAGTGGCCGAATATGTGGGTGTGAATAAGGCAGTATGCCTGAACTCGCAGACGGCTTGTGCCGAAATGACGCTGAGGCTGTTAGGCGTAGGCGAAGGTGATGAGGTGATTGTGCCTGCTTATACCTATACGGCAAGTGCTTCGGTGGTAGAACATGTTGGGGCTACGCTCGTCTTTGTTGATGTGCAGAAGGATTGCCTCGAGATGGATTATGACGCTGTGGAGAAGGCTGTGACTCCTAATACCAAGGTCATTATCCCTGTAGATTTGGCGGGTATTCCCTGTGACTACGACCGTCTGTTCGAGATAGTGGAGCGCAAGAAGGACATCTTCACTCCTAAGACTGACTTGCAGAAGATGATAGGTCGTGTTGCCATCTGTTGCGATGCAGCTCATGCTTTTGGCGCTTCGCGCAAGGGAGAGATGGTGGGCTCGATAGCAGACTTCTCATCGTTCTCTTTTCATGCGGTGAAGAATCTGACTACTGCTGAGGGTGGTGCACTGTCGTGGAATCTGCCGTTCGGCAATGAGCTGGTGGTGAAAGATTTGGACAAGAATGAGGACAATACCTTCAGCGGTGTGCCTGAGATAGCGGGCGAGACCTGGAATGAGAACATTTACCGCAAGGCGCAGCTGTTGAGTCTGCATGGTCAGAACAAGGATGCGCTGGCGAAGACCAAGCTCGGCGCCTGGGAGTATGATATCATTGGTACATGGTATAAGTGTAATATGACTGACGTGGTGGCTGCTATCGGACTGGTGCAGATGGATCGCTATGAGGGTATGCTGGCGCGTCGCCGCCAGATGATAGCTCGTTATGATGAGGCTTTTGCGGGACTTGATGTGGCTGTGCTGAAGCATTATACTGAGGACTATACATCGTCTGGCCATCTGTATCTGGTGCGTCTGCTCGGCAAGACGCGTGAGGAGGCAAACCTGGTGATAGAAAAAATGGCTGAGCGGGGCATTGCAACCAATGTACACTATAAGCCTCTGCCTATGATGACGGCTTATAAGAAGTTGGGGTTTGACATCAAGGATTTCCCCAATGCTTTCCATGCGTTTGAGAACGAGATTACGCTGCCACTGAATACCAAAATGACTGATGAGGATGTGGAGTATGTGATTGATAATTTCGTAGAGATAGTATCTGAATTGTAATTAATACAAAAGCCCGAAGATAGAGGTATAATATCTTGATCTTCGGGCTTATTTTATCCTATATATATGAAAAGACTATTTGACATCGTTGCTTCTGGGTGTGGCTTGATTGTATTGAGTCCGTTGTTTTTGATATTGGCGGTATGGATTAAACTGGATTCCAAAGGTCCCGTCTTTTATAGGCAAGTGCGCGTGGGAAGAGGTAATAAGGATTTCCGAATATATAAGTTTCGCTCCATGTGTATAGGAGCGGACAAGGGCTCGTTGGTGACCATTGGCGGTCGGGACCCTCGCGTGACACGTTCTGGTTATTTTATACGTAAATATAAGTTTGATGAGCTACCACAGTTAATAAACGTATTTGTTGGTGACATGAGTTTGGTGGGCCCGCGTCCGGAAGTGCGCCACTATGTAAATTACTGGACGACTGAACAAATGCATGTATTAGATGTCCGTCCAGGTATTACTGATCCGGCAAGCATCAAGTTCCGTAACGAGAATGAACTTATGGAAAAGGCTGAAAATCCAGAAGATTACTATATTCATGTAATCATGCAGGAGAAGATAAAGCTGTATTTGGAATATGTGAAGCATAGCTCGTTTTGGTATGATATTAAACTCATATTCCAGACATTTAAGGTTATTCTTACCGAACGGTGAGAATATTAATGGAAGCTGTAGATTGAACCTAAGTTCTCTACGTTTGGCGTTATAATTGTTGTGATTAAGGATGTTATGGAAGAATTAGTAAAACGGGTAAACGATTTTGTAGAAATGGAGCATCGTTCTGGAGCCATGCAATTGATAAGTGCTGAGTATGTAGCTCGTTGTATGCAGATTGCCAAAGAGGATGCGGCAGCTGCTCTCGAAGCGCTAAAGAAATAATTGCGTTGTAGTGATGAGCGGTTGCAGATAATTCGTGCTACATATATAAATAGGTGGACAGTATATTTGGCGGTGTCGATGGAACTTGTTACTTTTGCTGTGTTAAAGCAGAGATTATGGAGAATATGACAAAGCGTGAGGCCAATTGGCAGGAAAGCTACAAGGAGCTATTGGCTTATGTCGAGGAACATGGACAACTGCCCAACAAAAAGAAAGCGGATAAGCGTGGCCTTTTGAACTGGTGGAAGTATAACAAGAAACAAATGAAGGCTGGCAAACTGGATGATGAGCACATGCAGCGTCTGATAGAATTGAGCGATAAGCGGCGGGTGCATCTGCTGTTTGTGGATGATTCGGGTGACGACGAATAGGTCTTGCCGTGTATGTGTCCAATAGAATGGTGCATAGAGCCGGATTTCCATAGTAGGGGAATCCGGCTCTATGCGTTTATGTGTAGCGCAATACGTTGGGAATCATCCGAATTTCCGCGCTTTTCCTTGGCTTCGCTGTAAGTGCTGCGATTTATAAATGAAACAGCAGGTCAACTGCGGGTGACATCTTCGGCTAAACGCAACGACATTATCTTTCCGCGTCGTACAGCGTCGGTGACCTTCGGTTCTGAGTGGCTGCTGCTTGTGGGCGTCCGAAAGGCATAGTGGAACGTTCCCGCGGAAACTGGTTGAGGGAAAAGTCTCTTGCCATTTGTTCTCTATTTGCTACATCTATTAAAGGATGTGATAGACACAAAAAGCCGTTGTGGTTGTTGGCGGCTTCGCCTTGTTGGAGTTGTTGGTGACGCCTGACGGGAAACGAGTTTTCCTCTTTGTCGTCACCAATACCTCCAACGCTATGCTTCGCATGACGACAACAGCCGTCACGGTTCAAAAAGCGGCCGCAGGCCGTTCAA
>ERZ780125.427-NODE-427-length-14082-cov-28.4067_pt1 | contig 14082 bp, 9 predicted proteins | sample MGYA00433082_ERZ780125 | MGnify/ENA primary metagenome ERZ780125 (study PRJEB29588, sample SAMEA1970465) | human gut metagenome | biome: human gut; feature: human-associated habitat; material: faeces | place: Denmark | collected 2008/2010 ... | reverse complement strand
CCCTGGGTTATTACGGGCGCTAGCCTATCGCCCTGTAAGGGCAAAAGCTTTAAAACTCCAGGCAAAACATAAAGCTTTTGCCCTTACAGGGCGCCTTGCTGATTGCCATTATACCCAGGGCGATGCCCTGGGCTAGGAGCTTTTGGGCCTTCAGCCCGTACTTGAACCACATGCAAAAGTTCTGTTATATATAGTAGCGGTAAAGAACCGCAACCATACTTGCTAAACTTTTAAATCAGAAACCGACTGCCCGAATCTGTCAAACCGAGAAGACCGGCAAATCTGATTTTACTTGATGATTCCCTCTTCTACGAAAATCTTCTTCAAGATCTGGACAGCCTGCTCAACCTGCTCTCTTGTATGAGTAGCCATGAGTGCGAAACGTACCAATGTATCCTGAGGAGCACAAGCTGGAGGAATAACAGGGTTGATGAACACACCTGCATCGTAAGCCATCTTGGTAACAACGAATGTCTTCTCAGCATCGCGTACGTAGAGAGGAATGATAGGACTCTCTGTCTCGCCAATCTCGAAACCTTCCTCGCGGAAACGCTTCAAGGCATAGTTGGTTACATCCCAGAGATTCTCGAAACGCTCTGGCTCATTCTGAATGATGTGGAGAGCCTCGAGAGCTGCTGCTGTGGCAGCTGGAGTGTTAGAGGCGCTGAAGATGTAAGTACGGCAGTTGTGACGGAGGAAGTTGATTGTATCCTTGTCTGATGCGATGAAACCGCCGATAGAAGCCAGACTCTTAGAGAATGTACCCATGATGAGGTCTACCTCGTCGGTCAGACCGAAGTGGTCGCATACACCACGACCCTGCTTGCCGAATACGCCAAGACCATGAGCCTCGTCTACCATGATAGAGCAGTTGTACTTATGCTTGAGCTTAACGATTTCAGGCAAGTTAGCCAGGTCGCCCTCCATAGAGAACACACCGTCAACAACGATGAGCTTGATAGCCTCCTGAGGGAGCTTAGAGAGCACGCGCTCCAAATCTTCCATATCGTTGTGCTTGTAGTGAAGCTGGGTAGCGAATGAGAGGCGGCGACCATCTACGATACTTGCGTGGTCGCGGTCATCGCAGATAATATAGTCGTTACGACCTACTACGCAAGCCAAGACACCCTGGTTTACAGAGAATCCTGTAGAGAAACACAAAGTTTCATCCTTGCCCATAAACTCAGCAAGCTCCTTTTCGAGCTGCACGTGCAAATCGAGCGTACCATTGAGGAAACGGCTTCCTGCACAACCAGAACCATACTTGTCGAGCGCAGCCTTTGCTGCATCAATAACACGCTGGTCATTAGTCAAACCCTGATAAGCATTAGAACCGAACATCAGAATTTTATGACCATTGATGTCGGTTACCTCTGTCATCTGCTTACTTGTGATCTCACGGAAATATGGATACACACCGGCAGCCATATACTTCTGAGGTTCACGATAATTCTTGTATCTTTCTTGTAATTGTCCCATTATTAATAGGTGTACTTTATTTTCTTTTTTTATACTTTTCTAACTTTCAGGGTGCAAAGATACAAAAAAGAACTCAATAAACGGCTTTTTTTATAAGAAAGTTTACTTTTATAGTTTTTTTAATCGATATTTCTTGTTATTTTGGGTATTTTTATTACTTTTGCAGCCTAAATTTTACAAACTCTTGACTAGATAATGAAGAAAAAGATACTTTTCATCATGAATCCGATTTCAGGAACAGCCAGCAAGGCGGCAGTTCCCAGTCTGATAGATTCTGTTTTGGACAAAGAGCTTTTTGAGTACGAGATAAGAATGACTGAAAGAGCTGGGCACGCTTCGGAAATTGCTACCGAAGCGAAGAACAACCATGTAGATGTGGTTGTGGCGGTTGGTGGCGACGGAACCGTCAACGAGGTGGCCCGCTCACTGGTTCACTCCGATACTGCCCTCGGCATTCTGCCTTGCGGTTCGGGCAACGGACTGGCAAGACATCTGCTGCTCCCGATGAACCTGAAGAAATGCATAGAGGTCATCAACCAATGCGAGATTCGCGATCTGGATTATGGTGTCATCAACGACCACCCGTTCTTCTGCACCTGCGGCATGGGCTTTGACGCTTTCGTCAGCATGAAGTTTGCCGAGAGCGGCAAGCGTGGTCCTATCACTTATGCTGAAAATATCCTGCGCGAGGGATTGAAGTATAAGCCTGAGACTTACATGCTGGAGGACGAGACGGGCACCAAGCAGTATAAGGCGTTCCTCATTTCCTGTGCCAACGCATCTCAGTATGGCAACAATGCCTATATTGCCCCTCAAGCATCCATGAGCGACGGTTTGATGGATGTCGTCATCATGGAACCGTTCGATGTTATCGAGGCGCCTCAGGTAAGTTTCGACATGTTCAACAAGACGCTCGACAAGAACTCGAAGATCAAGTCGTTCCGCTGCAAGAAGCTCCATATCACCCGCAGTCAGCCAGGCGTAATCCATTATGATGGCGACCCTGTGATGACGGGTGCAGAGATTGATATTCATCTGGAAGAAAAGGGAATCAAGATGCTGGTGAACCCATTTGCCAACAAGAACGACCGCAAGCCGAACATGATTCAGTCTGCCTTTGCCGATTTCTTCAACGACTTCAATGCCGTGCGCGATGATATTCATAAAGACATCCAGCGCCAGAGCAAAAGAGTAGAAGCTATCAGCAAACTGGTACAGAAGAAGCTGAACCTTTGATACAATGTTGAATGTTGAGTGTTGAATGTTGAATTTAGAGGGAGTGTTGAGTGTTGAATGTTGAGTGTTGAATGAAATGTTCTGAAGTATCGCAAGTAAGCTCAGTTAATCATTAAACCCTATCCATTCAACATTCAACACTCAACATTCCCCTATCCATTCAACACTCCTCAAAGGTAGAATTCTTCCGTTATTTTCCTATACCATTCCGAGCGGTTTCCATGCGAATCCATCATCGTTTCAACATGCTCTTCATAAGGCGAAATGCGATGCTTGGCAAAACTCAGCATAAAGCGCTTTGGCTGCTTGCGCTCTACCGTCTTTACACCACACTTCCGTATAAGATAAAAACCTAATATACAAGACTCTGTAACAAACTGTTCCACTACTTCTACGGGAACAATAGCAGAGAAAATACCGTCATCAGAAAGTAGCCGTTTTACACCCGCAAACAAATCGCGGAACGGAAGACTGTCCGTATGTCTCGCCATCGTTCTCTTACTGTCCGGATTTTTCAAGCTATCTACAAAGAACGGAGGATTGCTCACTATCGCATCAAAAACACCGGCAGCCTTCAAACCTTCAGCAGTTTCCAAAGCCTCAGCAGCTTCCGAAGCTCCCCCGAAATCCTGCAGTCTGCAGCATTCTATTTCCACCCTGTCGCGAAACGGACTTGCCATCACATTCTCCCTCGCCTGTCCGCAAGCATCAGCATCCATATCAATCCCTACGACCTCAGCTTCAGGAAAACGCTGCGCCATCATGAGCGAAATCAGTCCCGTTCCGGAACCAATGTCCAGAATCCGTCTGCCACCTTGCGCCCATGCACCCAGCAAAACACCGTCAGTTCCCACTTTCATGGCACAACGGTCTTGCTCTATCTCAAACTGTTTAAATCGAAAATTACCCATAAATTCTTCTGTCTCTTTACAGAAGAAAACGAATGCGCCGCCGATTTATTTTATCGCAAGCAGCAGAAATTGCCACTTCCACCTGCAAAAGCAGCTACTTACATCTATAAAAACGGGTACTAATATATAGAAAAAGCAATTTTATTATTAAATAATCTATCATCTTCCACGATATTTCACAAAAAATGAGTACCTTTGCACGGAAAATAGAAATCATAACAAAATGGATAATAGAAGAACAAGTACCCGAATACAAATGATTGCAGACTACGAGGGCGACCCGAAAACCCTGATCGAAGACCAGGAAGAAGGCTTGTACCCTACCCTCTGCATGCGAGATATTGTAGTTTTCCCTACCAACATGACCCCTATCGTTGTGGGCAGAAAGGAAAGTTTGAATCTCGTCCGGATGCTGGAAAAGAAACCAGACACCATATTCTGCGTATTCTGTCAGAAGAACAAAGATACAGAATCGCCCTACGAAGAAGACCTCTACCCTGTAGGTGTCTTCGCCAAACTCATCAAGGTGATCAAGATGCCTGGCACAGAGCAGATGAGCATCATCATCCAAGGGCTGGGCAGATGTCAGATGAAACATCTCGTTCAAAAAGAGCCTTACACAGTAATTGACGTAAAAAGTCTTCCGGAGAAATGGCCTGACGAGAACAACGATGAACTCTTCAGAATGCTCTACGAGAACTTCCATTACGAAGCGACAGACTATATCAAATCAAACGCCAACTATACTGATGACGCCATCCAAGCCATCAACGAACTCTCGAGCATTCACATGCAGTGCAACTTCATGTGCTCCCTCCTCCCTTTCTCCATCGAGGATAAAATCAAGATGCTGAAAGAGGAAAATCTCAGCGAGCGCATCATGATTGCCATCAGATCCCTGAACAAGGTGCGCCATCTGCTACGCATCCAGACTGAGATTGAGAACAAAACCCACTACGACCTCGATGAACAGCAGAAGGAATACTTCCTCAAGCAGCAGATTAAGAACATCAAGGAAGAACTGGGAGAAGGCAACGCCAGTCCGGAGAAGAAGGAGATTCTGGAGAAGGCGAAACAGAAGAACTGGAGCGAAGAGACTGCCAAGATTTTCAAGAAAGAAATTGCCAAGCTCGACACCCTGAACCCGCAGAGTCCTGACTATTCGATACAGATAGGATTCCTGCAGACCATGGTAGATTTGCCTTGGAACTCCTACACCCAGGACGACCTCAGTCTGACCCGTGCCAAGCGCATTCTGAACCACGACCACTACGGCATGGAGAATGTGAAGGAGCGCATCCTGGAATTCCTCGCCGTAAGAGCACTGAACGGCGGCGGCAAGAGTCCTATCCTCTGCCTCTACGGTCCTCCGGGCGTAGGAAAGACCAGTCTGGGCAAGAGCATCGCAGCAGCCATGAAGCGCAAGTATGTACGCATGTCGCTGGGCGGTCTGCACGATGAAGCCGAAATCCGCGGTCACCGCCGCACCTATGTGGGAGCCATGCCGGGCCGCATCATCAAGAACATGCTGAAGGCAGGCAGCAGCAATCCGGTCTTCATCCTCGACGAGATTGACAAGGTGGCGCAGAGCAATTTCAACGGCGACCCTGCATCAGCCCTGCTCGAAGTGCTGGACCCGGAACAGAACAATGCCTTCCACGACAACTATCTCGATATGGATTACGACCTCTCCAAGGTGCTCTTCATCGCCACAGCCAATGACCTGAGCGTCATTCCGCGTCCGCTCCTCGACCGTATGGAGCTGATAGAAGTAGGCGGCTACATCACCGAAGAGAAGACAGAGATTGCCAAGCGCCATCTCGTACCGGAAGAGCTGGAAAGCACCGGACTCGACAAGGTTTCGCCGAAGGTAAGCTTCAACAAGAATGCCCTCGAGTTCATCATCGAGCACTATACCCGTGAGAGCGGCGTAAGACAGCTGAAGAAGCAGATTGACAAGAGTCTGCGCAAGATGGCTTACAAACTGGCCTGCAACCAGGAGCTGAAGAACTACACCATCACCCCTGCCGAAGTAAAAGACCTGCTGGGCAATCCGCCGTTCAACCGCGACATCTACCAGGGCAACGACTATGCAGGAGTGGTAACCGGACTGGCCTGGACCTCAGTGGGCGGCGAAATCCTCTACATCGAAACCTCGCTCAGCAAGGGCAAGGCTGGCAAGCTCACCCTGACCGGAAACCTGGGCGACGTGATGAAGGAATCAGCCATTATCGCACTGGAATACGTCAAGTCGCACATCGACCTGCTGCAGGTAGACTACCGCATCTTCGAGCAGTGGAACATCCACATCCACGTGCCTGAGGGAGCCACCCCGAAAGACGGTCCTTCTGCCGGAATCACCATCGCCACCAGCATCGCCTCAGCCATCACCCAGCGCAAGGTGCGTGCCAACACAGCCATGACCGGCGAGATAACCCTCCGCGGCAAAGTGCTCCCGGTAGGCGGAATCAAGGAGAAGATTCTGGCAGCCAAGCGGGCAGGAATCAAGCACATCGTGATGTGCAGGGAGAACCAGAAGAACGTAGAGGAAATACCGGAGAAATATCTCAAGGGCGTAGACTTCCACTATGTAGAGAATGTGGCTGACGTCTGGCAGTTCGCGCTGACCGACGAGAAGGTGAAAAACCCTACAGACTTCAGCATTGAGGAAAATGATAAAAAAGAATAGAAATGAAATTTGAATTACAAGTAACAGATAAAGCAAGCGATGCGCGTACAGGCATCATCACCACCGACCACGGACAGATCAAGACCCCAATCTTCATGCCCGTAGGAACCGTAGGAAGCGTGAAGGGCGTCCACTTCGAGGAACTCAAGAAGCAGGTCATGGCACAGATTATCCTCGGAAACACCTATCACCTCTACCTGCGCCCAGGTCTTGACGTCATCAGGGCAGCAGGCGGATTGCACAAGTTCAACGGCTGGGACCGTCCTATCCTCACCGACAGCGGCGGCTTCCAGGTCTTCTCGCTCACCGGCATCCGCAAGCTCAAGGAAGAAGGCTGCGAGTTCCGCTCCCACATCGACGGCAGCAAGCACTTCTTTACACCGGAAAATGTGATGGACACCGAGCGCATCATCGGAGCCGACATCATGATGGCCTTCGATGAATGTCCACCGGGAAAGAGCGATTACCAGTACGCCAAGAACAGCCTCATGCTCACCCAGCGCTGGCTAGACCGCTGCATCAAGCGGTTCAACGAAACCGAGCCCCTCTACGGCTATCAGCAGAGTCTCTTCCCTATCGTTCAGGGCTGCACCTTCCCGGACCTGCGCCGCGAAGCAGCCAAATACATTGCCGACAAGGGAGCCGACGGAAATGCTATCGGCGGACTTGCCGTAGGAGAGCCTACCGAGGTGATGTATGAGATGATAGAAGTAGTGAACGAAATCCTGCCGAAAGACAAGCCGAGATATCTGATGGGCGTAGGAACCCCGCAGAACATCCTCGAAGCCATCGAGCGCGGCGTAGACATGTTCGACTGCGTAATGCCGACCCGCAACGGCCGCAACGCCATGCTCTTCACCTATCAGGGCACGATGAACATGCGCAACAAGAAGTGGGAGAAAGACTTCAGTCCGGTAGATCCAGACGGCTGCGACATCGACCTCGTAACCACGAAGGCCTACCTCCACCACCTCTTCAAGGCCCAGGAGCTGCTGGCGATGCAGATAGCCAGCATCCACAACCTCTCTTTCTATCTGCGCCTCGTGACCGATGCCCGCCATCATATCGAGCAGGGCGATTTCGTGGCATGGAAGAATTCCATCATCGACCAGCTTGGCCGAAGAATTTAAGTAAGCAAGCATCATGAAAGATTTTAAGAAAATAAGAAAACACCGCCGGCTCTACCGCACCGGCCGATGGGCTTCCCGCAAGTTCGGGTGGCTCATCAGGGCTGTGCGCTGGCTGGCTCACAAGCTCCGGTTCCTGCGCATATTCAGGTTTCTCAACCCGTTCAGGTACATCAAGAAGCTCGACTGGTACATTATCAAGAAGTTTCTGGGCTACTATTTCTTCTCCATCGCCCTGATCATCTCCATCGCCATCGTCTTCGACTTCAACGAGAACCTGTCAAAATTCACAGAGCACCATGCACCGGCGCGCGCAATCATCTTCGATTACTACGCCAACTTCGTGCCCTATTTTGCCAACCTCTTCAGTGCGCTGTTCGTGTTCGTGGCGGTCATTCTCTTCACCAGCAAGCTGGCAAGCAATTCCGAAATCATCGCCATCCTGGCGTCGGGAGTATCCTTCAAGCGTCTCCTCCGCCCATACATGATTACCTGCGTGCTGCTCTCAGCCCTCTCCTTCGGGCTCTCAGCCTACGTCATTCCCCACGGAACCGTCATCAGGCAGAACTTCGAGACGATGTACAAGAACAAGAAGAAGAATACCAGTGCCGAGAATGTACAGCTGCAGGTAGACAAGGGAGTGATTGCCTATATGCAGCATTACGACAACAGCATGAAACGCGGCTACGGATTCTGTCTCGACAAGTTCCAGGACAAGAAACTCGTAAGCCACCTTACAGCGATGGACATCCAGTACGACACCATTTCCGACAGCAAGTATCACTGGCAACTGAGCAACTGGAAAATCCGCAAGCTCCAGGGCATGAAGGAGCATATTACGAGCGGAGCCCAGAAGGACACCATCATCATGATGGAACCTACCGACCTGGTCTATTCCAAGGGTCAGCAGGAAACCTTCACCAGTCCTGAGCTCCGCGATTACATCTCCAAGCAGATCAACCGCGGTTCGGGCAACGTAGTGCAGTACGAGGTAGAATACCACAAGCGCATCGCCTCTTCCTTCGCTTCGTTCATCCTCACCATCATCGGCGTCTCCCTCTCAGCCCGCAAGCGCAAGGGCGGCATGGGAGCAGCATTGGGCGTTGGACTTGCGCTGAGTTTCGGCTACATCATGCTGCAGACGGTTTCTGCCACCTTCGCCATCCAGGCCAACTTCCCGCCTGTTCTGGCAGCGTGGCTTCCAAACTTCCTCTTCGCCATCGTAGCCTACTTCTGCTACCGCAAGGCACCGAGGTAAAAAGTCAACATTCAACATTCAACATTCAACATTAAAAAAAATGTATTTCGACGAATTAGATTTAAACGACAACGTGCTCGACGCATTATATGACATGCGCTTCGACACATGCACTCCTGTACAGGAAAAGTGCATTCCAGAGATATTAGAAGGTCACGATGTATTGGGCGTAGCCCAGACCGGAACCGGCAAAACCGCAGCCTATCTGCTGCCAGTATTGAGCAAGCTCGATGACGGCGGTTATCCTAAAGACGCCATCAACTGCGTCATCATGTCACCAACCCGCGAGCTCGCCCAGCAGATAGACCAGGCGATGCAAGGCTTCGGCTATTACCTGCAGGGCGTGAGCAGCGTAGCCGTATACGGCGGCAACGACGGCAACCGTTACGATCAGGAGTTGCGCAGCCTCCGCATGGGCGCCGATGTAGTCATCGCCACCCCGGGCCGCCTCATCTCCCATATCTCTCTGGGCAATGTAGACCTCAGCAAGGTAAGCTTCTTCATCCTCGACGAGGCCGACCGCATGCTCGACATGGGTTTCTCAGAAGACATCAAGACCATCGCGGCAAAACTGCCAAAGACCTGCCAGACCATCATGTTCTCGGCAACCATGCCTGAGAAGATAGAAGAACTGGCTAAGACCCTGCTCAAGAATCCGGTAGAAATCAAACTTGCCGTCAGCAAGCCAGCCGAAAAAATCAAGCAGGAAGCATACGTATGCTACGAAACCCAGAAGATGACCATCATCAAGGACATCTTCAAGGCGGGCGACCTGAAGCGTGTCATCGTCTTCAGCGGCAGCAAATTCAAGGTGAAGCAACTCGCAGCTTCCCTCCAGCAGATTGGAGTAAACTGCGGAGCCATGCACAGCGACCTGGAACAGGCTGAGCGCGACGATGTGATGTTCAAGTTCAAGAGCGGACAGTATGATGTTCTCGTAGCTACCGATATTGTGGCGCGCGGAATCGACATCGATGATATTGAGATGGTCATCAATTACGATGTTCCTCACGATACAGAAGATTACGTTCACCGCATCGGCCGTACAGCCCGTGCCAACCGCGATGGTAGAGCCATCACCTTCGTAAGCGAAGAAGACCAGTACTGGTTCCATCAGATAGAGAAGTTCCTGGAGAAGGTGGTAGACAAGATGCCTCTCCCTGAGGGATGCGGCGAAGGTCCTGAATACATCAAGCTCAACAAGCCGAAGAAGAAAGGCGCAAACGGAAGAAACAACAGACGCGGTAACGGAGGAAACGGCGAGGCCGGAAAGAACAGCGCCAAGAACCGCCGACAGAAAGACCGCGACCAGACTTCTCACAAGCGCAAGCCAAACAAGCCAAACGAGCGTCAGGAAAAAGCACCACGCAACAACGAGCAGCAGCCTCAGCAAGGCAACAGGCAGCAGAACGCAAAGCAGCAGCCACAGCAGGGCAACAGGCAGCAGAACGCAAAGCAGCAGCCTCAGCAGGGCAACAGGCAGCAGAACGCAAAGCAGCAGAACAGAAAGCCAGCCCAGCCAGGCGAGCAGCCAAAGAACAGCAATAGCCAGAAGCGCCGCAATAACAGCAACCAGCAGCGCCCAGGCAACGAGAACAATGTTCGCCCGGGCAGCAACGGCCGTGGCAGAGGCGTAGCCCAGAAAAAAGGCGACAAGCCAGCTGCACGCAAGCACACCCCTATCGTAAATCCACAGAAGCAAGAAAACGCTGTGAAGAAATTCATCAAGCGCATCTTCGGATTCAAGAAATAGGAAATAAATTATCTTTTTAAAAAAGGAAAGAGGAATGATGAAAGAGCTACCCCTCACCCCGCTCATGACCATCAGCCTCACACTGACGATCGGAATCATCATAGCCAAATGGGGCTATGATGATTTCAACATGCGCTTCTGGCTCATCATCTCCATCATTTCATGCGCCCTTGGCAGCATCATCTTTTTCCTTACAGAGTTCTTAAGCCAAAAAGCCTACTTCAGCAGGAGCCACCAGCTTCTCATCTTCTCCCAATGCGTGATGATTCATTTATGCATCCTGAGCCTTGGGGCTTTTCTTACCTGCAAGCAAATAGCTGATTCCCAAACCTCTACACAACTGAAAAACTGGCAGGAACTGTCTTACCTCACACGGGCAAAAATCAATACCGAACGCTATAAAAGCAATATTGAAGGCAAACTGGTTTCCCTTCACGTAAAACAGCAAGACTATGCAGTCATCGCAGCCATGGCGCTGGGCGACAAGAGCGCACTCGACTCGAACACCCGAAACAGTTACTCCATTTCCGGAGCCAGTCACATCCTGGCAGTAAGCGGACTTCATATAGGCATAATCTTCCAGCTTTTCATCTTTCTGCTAGGCGGCAGAAAGTACTCAGTTTACACCATCATCCTGTCCCTCATCTCCATCTGGACCTACGTTTTTCTCATAGGATTGCCGGCAAGTGCAGTCCGTGCGGCCATCATGCTTTCAGCCTACAGCTTAAGTTTAGCATTCCATCGTACCGGTCTGCCGCTCAACACATTAGCCTCGGCTTATATATTTATGCTCTTCATCAGTCCGCTCTATCTTTTCGAGTTGAGTTTCCAGCTTTCGTTCCTGGCTGTAGCCTCCATTCTGCTGTTCTTCTCACCCCTTTACTCCCTCCTCCCCATCCGCAGCCGTTTCACCCGTTGGGCATGGGGACTCCTTTGCGTTTCACTGGCAGCCCAGATAGGAACCCTTCCGGTCATCGTCTACACCTTCGGCAGAATATCGTGCTATTCACTTCTCACCAATTACATCGCCATTCCCGCAGCAACCCTCATCCTATATCTTGGAGCAGCATTAATCCTGTTCTCCCCACTAACGTTATGGGCGCCCATAGCATCGGTTGTCGCCCCACTCATCAGCCTTACATCAGGCGCCCTGACCAGCATCACCCAGTTTTTGAATACAGCCATAAAACTGATCAGCATGCTGCCTGGAGCAAGCATCGAAAACGTAAGAATCAGTCTGCCTCAGGTAATCGGTCTCTACGCCATCATCCTGCTCATTTATGCCCTATGGCGCAGGATAGATAAACAGAAGTCGTCAGAAAGCAAGATTCCCTAAACAGAGATAAAGGCTTAAACCCCGAAAAATGTCTCTTATATAATAAGGTGTGCGTACACAAAAGCGCTACAAATCGTGATTAAGAATGTTAAAAAATATCTTTTTTCTACTTTTTCTGCATTTTTTCTTTCTTTTTGTTGGTGTTTTCGAGAAAAACATGTATCTTTGCAAGCAGAAATAAAGAAGTAAGAATTTAAACACAATAAAAGATTAAAGATTATGAAAGCATCAGAAGTAATCGCGAATCTCCAAAGAAGATTCCCAAACGAGCCTGAGTACATTCAGGCAGTTAGTCAGGTTCTCGGTACTATCGAGGAAGAGTACAACAAGCACCCAGAGTTTGAGAAGGCAAACCTCATCGAGCGTCTCTGCATTCCAGACCGCATCATCCAGTTCCGTGTATCTTGGGTAGATGATAAGGGCAACGTACAGACTAACATGGGTTACCGCGTACAGCACAACAACGCGATTGGCCCTTACAAGGGAGGTCTTCGTTACCACAAGTCAGTAAACTTGGGTATTTTGAAGTTCTTGGCTTTCGAGCAGACATTCAAGAACTCTCTTACTACTCTCCCAATGGGTGGTGCTAAGGGTGGTTCTGACTTCTCTCCACGTGGCAAGAGCAACAACGAGGTAATGCGTTTCTGCCAGGCTTTCATGACAGAGCTTTATCGTCACATGGGTCCAGACGAGGATGTTCCAGCTGGTGACATCGGTGTAGGTGGCCGTGAGGTAGGTTACCTCTTCGGAATGTACAAGAAGTTGACACACCAGTTCCAGGGCGTCTTGACCGGTAAGGGTCAGGAGTTCGGTGGTTCATTGATCCGTCCTGAGGCTACAGGTTACGGTAACGTATACTTCCTCTGCAACATGCTCGCTACCAAGGGTATTGACATCAAGGGCAAGACTGTTTTGGTTTCAGGTTCAGGTAATGTAGCCCAGTACACTATGGAGAAGTTGCTCCAGTTGGGTGCTAAGCCAGTTACATGTTCTGATTCAGACGGTTACATCTACGACCCAGACGGAATCGACCGCGAGAAGCTCGATTACATCATGGAGCTCAAGAATGTAGAGCGTGGCCGTATCAAGGAGTATGCAGAGAAGTATGGTGTAAAATATGTTGCAGGTGCTAAGCCTTGGTTTGAGAAGGCAGACATCGCTCTCCCATCAGCTACTCAGAACGAAATCAACGAGGAGGCAGCTAAGGCTCTCATCGCCAACGGCGTAATCGCAGTAAGCGAGGGTGCAAACATGCCTTCTACTCCAGAGGCTATCAAGGTATTCCAGGATGCTAAGATTCTCTACTCTCCAGGTAAGGCAGCCAACGCAGGTGGTGTTGCAGTATCAGGTCTTGAGATGAGCCAGAACTCAGAGCGTCTGAAGTGGTCTCGTGAGGAGGTTGATGCTAAGCTCCACGACATCATGAACGATATTCACGCTAACTGCGTGAAGTATGGTACTGAGCCAGACGGTTATATTAATTACGTAAAGGGTGCAAACGTAGCCGGCTTCCTGAAGGTAGCTAAGGCTATGATGGCTCAGGGCATTGTATAAGACATCTTTTATTTTTGGTGATGATTAAAATTCATTCCAGAGTATTTATTAAATATCAAATAGCGGGTCTGTGAAAGATCCGCTATTTTTTGTGTCTACTCCTTCCCCCACTCCTTCTTTACATCAAAGCAGGGACAGGCTTTGTTGGCAAATTCATTATGACCATGAATCGTGGCTAATGGATATATCACAAGGTTGGGCAGGCTGGAAAGCTTTTGCCTTTTGAGAGCTTATAATGCCTAAAAAGTGTACTCAGTACTCAGTATTCAGTTTTTTTCGCGATAGTTACCTTTTCTATGGTTACAAATTATAAGTAATTATTTTATATTATATATTATTATATATATAATAATATATAATATACTATCTATACAGAGGATGGTAACAACAGCGAAAAAAACTGAATACTGAGTACTGAGTACGTTTCCTGCAAATAGGTTATTACTTTGTAATATGCTGATTTATACAGCAAAACGCAGCTTCTATACCGCAAAAACATAGAGATGCGCCCCATAAAACATAGAGTTTAGTCTTTATAGCTAACTTTCAAATCGTAAGTTTTGCTGAAAACCGCTCCTTATCACATGCCTAAATTTGGTAGATACCGGGGTTTTTCGTATCTTTGCACCGGCAATCGAAAGAACAGCCTTTTGTGCCTTGCTCGGGTCTTCTCTTAAGACCAACACGGGTCATAAATGATGGCAGGCGCCGGTCATCAATGAAGACCCCGAAAACGGCA
>ERZ780125.426-NODE-426-length-14124-cov-2.86118_pt1 | contig 14124 bp, 9 predicted proteins | sample MGYA00433082_ERZ780125 | MGnify/ENA primary metagenome ERZ780125 (study PRJEB29588, sample SAMEA1970465) | human gut metagenome | biome: human gut; feature: human-associated habitat; material: faeces | place: Denmark | collected 2008/2010 ... | reverse complement strand
CGGCCACGTCGATGGCTTCGCTGCGGCGACCCTGCTGCAGGAGCAGGTTGCAGAGCATCAGATAGTGCTCTTCCTTCTTGGGGTCGTTGTTGACCAGCTGCTGCAGTGACTCTATGGCGCCGTTCTTGTCGCCCGCCTTGCGGTCGGCTATGGCGCGCTGTTCGAGGCGGTAGTTCAGGTCTTTCTTCAGCTGGGCGTCGTTGGGGTAGATATGGCAGAGGCGCTCCAGCAGACGGTCTGCCTCCACATAGTTCTTCTGCTTGCGGTAGAGGTTGATTTTGCGGCGCCAGAGTCCTTTCCAGTAGGGATGTATCTCGAGCAGCTCGTTGACGTAGCAGATGGCGCTCGAGTAGTTGCGTGTCTCTTCCTCGACATTGATGATGAGCTGCTTGGCCTCGACATTGGCGTTGTTGTCGCGCAGGGCGCGCACCAGATAGAAGCGGGCGTCGTCGTAGGACTTCTTGTGGTAGTAGTAGCGGCCGGCGAGCTCGTTGAGCGTCGACACGTCGGGGTAGCGCTTCAGACCTTCGTCGAGCAGACGCTTGCCGCCCTCCCAGTTGCCGCGCTTGAAGGCGGCGCGCACCGTGGTGTCGTAGTAGTCGGGCAGATGGATGTCCTTGGTCTTCACTATCGACTGTGCCTGCACCTGTACAGGGGTGAACGTGAGTGCCGAGGCTGCCATCATCAGGGTCAGCGCCATGCCGCATATCTGTGGTTTATGTATTTTCATCATCATGACTTTGGTTTTGGTTCTTTATTCGGTGGTTTGGGTGGCTATATTGATGTCGGGGCCGGGGGAGTTGTCGGCCTGGCCCTGAGCGTTGCCGCTGTTGGGATTGTTGAAGCCCTTGCGCTGCATCTCGCCCCATACGATACGCTTACCCATGATAAACTTGAGGTAGCCGCGCAGCGAGAAGAGCATGATGAAGGGGTGGTAGAAGAAGGGCTCGAGCAGGGCAGCGAGCACGAGTCGCAGATAGCTCCAGCCGCGCATGCGGGTCTGCAGATAGTCGTAATAGATGACGACAAGCGAGAGCTGGAAGCAGAAGATATACATCATCAGGAAGATAATCCAGGCTGTGCCCCAGTTGACGCCGCCCGTGAAGGCGAGGTAGAGGAACGTGCAGAAACCTATCAGCTCGATGACGGGGGCGATGAATTCGAAGATGAAGAGGTAGGGCATCGTGATGAGACCCAGCTGACGGTATTTCTTCTTGAACATCATGCGGTAATACTTGGCAAATGTCTGTATCAGGCCGTGTCCCCATCTCACACGCTGGCGGTACAGCATGCGCAGGTTTGACGGACCTTCCGTCCAGCAGCAGGTCTGGGGTATCTGTATCACGCGGTAAGGCTTGTCGAAGTCGCAGCAGTAGCCTATCATGCGGGTAAGCATGTCCATGTCCTCTGCCAGCGAGTCGGCAGAGTAGCCACCGGCGTTGATGGCTATCTCGGTGTCAAACATACCGTAACCTCCCGATACGTTAGGCATGGCGTTGATGTGGCTCCAGCCCATCTTGCCTATCATGAACGAGCGCAGATACTCCAGTGTCTGGAACAGAGGGATGGGCGACCAGGGTATGCTGTACTTGATGAGCTCGCCGTTGACCACCTTGCAGGCATTGGAGATGTTCATCACGCCCGATACGGCTATCACGTTCCTTTCTTCCACCATAGGGCGCACGCACATACGGATAGCGTTCTTGGAGAGGATACAGTCTACGTCGGTATTGATGAAGTAGGGATAGTTGGCTACGTTCAGACCGGCGTTCACGGGGTCTGCCTTGGTACCACCGTTCTCCTTGTCCACCACGCGCAGTTTCTCATACTCCTTGCGGTTGGAGATAAACATACGCTTGAAGGGTTTGGCGATGATGCGTTGCTTGTAGAGATAGGGCACTTCGACGAGATCAAACTCCTCAATCATCTTCTCCAGCGTGCGGTCCTTGCTACCGTCGTTGACGATGATGACCTCAAACTTGGGCCAGTCTTGCGAGAGCAGCGACTTCACGTTGTCCACGATGGTGTTTTCCTCGTTGTAGGCGGGAGCCACGATAGACACACCGGGGGTATAGGGCGAGTTGTCGAATATCTTCTTCACGTAGATATCGCTCAGGGAGTGGCGCGAGCGGCGCGTCTCTCTGAACGACAGGGCCACCAGCATCACGTAGCTGAACATCAGCGCCATCGAGTAGAAGAAGACGAGATATCCGTAGGTGTATAATATAATCTCTTTCATCGTGCCAAATTCTTGATATAACTGTCAAACACTCTAACCTGCTTGAAGAGGAAACGGTCGTCCTTGTCGGTACACTCTCTCTCCAGGCGTTCAAACTCTTCCATGCCCTTCTCGCCATACAGGCTGAGCGACATGATGATGTTGAGCTTGGTCGACTGGACCTTGGACTCGCTCCATGCTTTCAGGAAGAAGGGGATGGCGCGGCCCGTGTTGAATGACACCAGGGCGCGGAGGATAAACAGGCGCAGATGCTCGTTCTGATGGGCGTAGGCAGCCATGAGCAGCGGCTCTGCTGATACCAGATGGCCCTTGATGATACACTCTATGGTAGCCTGGCGTACCACCTGACTCTTGTGGGCCAGGTATTTCTTCATGTTGTCCACATCCTCGGCTGTGCCCCAGTAGCCCACCTCTCTGATCAGACAGGCTTGCAGCTTCTCGTTCTCACACTCGGCGATGATAGGGGGCAGCGAGGGCATCTCCTTGTTGGCTATATGGCGTGCTCTCATCAGGAAGTGTATCTCCAGAGCGTCCCATTCGCGCCAATCATAGTTGTGCAGCTCGCTCTCCATGAAGAATCTGAAGGGATTGTAGTCGCTCAGCCACAGATAGTACATACGTGTCTCCTTACGGATGACCTGGTTGACGGAGTTGAGCAGGCGCACCAGCACCGACTCGGGCAGGTCAATCATCATGAACTGGGAGATTTGCAGCGCGCGACGCCTGTTGGTGCGCGAGCCGAACACGAGCATACGCTCCATGAACTCTTCGATGGCGAGGGCGTTGCAGAGGGTGCGCACGTTGCGGTAGTTGTACTCGTTGTAGTAGTCTGACTTGACCTGCACCAGCAGCCTGCACAGCGCAAACATGTACTTGGGCTTCTTGCGGCGGGCTATGTCGCGGGTGGTGAGGCCTATGCGCTCGTCGATCTCGTTGCGGGTGAGTTTGTCCTTATTGAGTGTTATCTCGCAGAAGATGTCGTAGAAACGCTTGTAGTAGCGGTTGTAGATGCGGTTGCGTCGGCCCTCGAAATGCTTGTTGACACTGATAGAAATGGTAAAGACGGCCGTCGATATACAGCAGATGAGAATCATGAAGATGCTGACACGCACCACGAAGGGATAGTTGAAGAAACCATTGTACCACATGGTGAGCACATATCCCATATAGTCGATGGGGGAGAAGTCGCGGGTGCGCATACGGTCCATGATGCTGTCTGTAAAGACTTGCGGGCAGCACAATAAGGTCATAGACAGTGTAAGCACTATTCGCTTTATTGCTCTCATTTCAGTTGTTCTCAGTTTCCTTGTTGGTTGAGGCAGTCTGTTGATACAATGCCAAGAATTCGCAATTCTGTTTATTCCGTTTATAAGCGCGTCTATATTGATTATATGTTGCGCCTATATTAATTATGTACAAAGTTATGCGATTATTTGTAAAATCTATCCTTTCTGTCCTTTTTTTTTTCATTTTTGCAGCATTTTTAGGCAAAAACGGCGGCCATCGTCGCGTTTTCTGCCATTCCAAGCAGTTTATTTTGAGACCATTTGCACATCGCCCGCTTGCGCAAAAAGTTGCGCAACCCTTGTCCCGACGACCTGCGACATTGGCGCAAATTTGTCGCAGACATCCTCCGTCTTCTCCGCCGCATCCTCCGTCTTCTCCGCCACATCCTCCGTCTTCTTTGCCGATAGTCTTTCACTTCTTCGCCGCACCCTCCGTCTTCTCCGCCACATCCTCCATCTTGCCGCTGCCCCCATTCAGCTTCTCCGCCGCTCCGGCTGTCTTGCTCGCCATTCTGACCCTCCTGTCCGCCACCGCGCCAATCTTGCCCGCTACCAACTATATGTTGATTTCAGGGCATGAAATAATGATTGCAAAGCATGATTTCCTTATTTCGTGCCCCGAAACGACTGTTTCGCGCCTTGCAATTATCCTCAAGAGGGCTGCGGGCGCAATGGCGCTGGTGTCGGCGCAAGGCGTCGTGTACGCGGGCGATAGAGTAATTACTATTAATAGAATATAGTTAAACATATTTAATTTCGCCGTCATCCCTCCGCATCTCTTTTCCCCTCTGCAGCATGGCCGAGATGGCTCTGGCTGCCAGCCTTTGACTCCCGCCCGCATCTCGGGCGTTGTTGTTGTTGGTGAAAGTATAAGTATTTGTAATACAATATGAAGCACGTTACGCAGAATGTGCGCTCTGCCAATCGTCAAGTAGCTGCGCCCGTCTTGCCGACCATCACGCTTGGCATCACAGTCATCTCTGCACCCGCCGCGCGTGTGTTTGCGATTGTTAACAATCGTCGCGTTTGATGTGTTAATTGTTGCAAATGTCCCCAGAGCCATCTCTGCTCCTTTTGTCCATCCCTTCCGTCGTTACATCTCCTTTGCAGGGCGATTAAAAAAACACTAAATGCACGTCTGAAAGTCATCACGACCTTGGTGGAATTGTGTGCTGTGTACGCACACAGCGACTCCGGCCACACTATTTTGCGTTAAAAGCGAAAAAAAGTTCATGAAAATTTGCACGGAATTATATTTTTTGTTAAATTTGCGGCCATAAAACCAACGTATGCTAAACTCGGACGCGTCCAGGACCAGCCCAACGCAATAAAACCTCATTATAAAAAATTGAAGAATTAGCACTAAACGTCTATTCTTATATGTCTAACTTAAAATAATAATGTTCAACGCTATGAATGAAAAGCAATTGTTAAGATTGTGCTTTTCTGCAGCCTTGTGCATGGGTGCTCTGAGTGTCAGTGCCGCTTCTACGGAAGCCACAGGCAGCTCCTACTCTGTACAGCAGGCTAATGTAAAGCAGGTTAGCGGACAGGTACTCGACGAGAACGGTGAGCCCATCATCGGAGCTACCGTTACACTGAAGGGAACCAAGACCGCAGTGCCAACCGACGTAGATGGTAACTTCTCATTGAAGGCTCCAGCAGGTAGTAAACTTGTCATTACCTATCTGGGTTACTCCACAGTGGAAGTCAATGCCGGCGAAGGCATCAAAGTAACCATGAAGCCCGATACCGAGGTGCTGAATGAAGTTGTGGTAACAGCTCTGGGTATCAAGAAAGAAGCCAAATCACTTTCGTACAACGTACAGCAGCTTGGCGGAGATGCTGTAACAAAAGTCAAGGATGCCAACTTTGTAAACTCACTCAATGGTAAGGTTGCCGGTGTGCAGTTTACTACAGGTTCTGCCGGCGTCGGCGGTTCTACCCGTGTCGTTATGCGTGGTGCCAAGTCACTCACCGGCAACAACGGCGTACTCTATGTCATCGACGGTATACCCATGAATGACCTCAAGGGTAGCCAGCCCGAGGGAATCTTCGAGGGTGCCGGCCAGACAGGTGATGCCGTGTCTACCATGAACCCCGATGACATCGAGAGCATCAACGTGCTCACCGGTCCTTCGGCTGCCGCCCTCTATGGTGCGAACGCCGCCAACGGTGTCATCCTCGTTACCACCAAGAAGGGTAAGAAGGGTCATATGGACGTTACCTACAGCGGCAGCTTCCAGTTTTCTGAACCCTTTGTGATGCACGAGTTCCAGAACCAGTATGGTCCTACCGAGGCCAACTCCTACTTCAGCTGGGGTAGCAAGCTCGCCACTCCTTCAAGCTATAGCCCTAAAGATTTCTTCCAGACCGGTACCAACATCTCTAATAATGTAAGCCTCTCTGTAGGTTCTGACCACAACCAGACCTATCTCTCTTTGGGTTCGACCAATGCCCAGGGCATCATCCACAGCAATGACCTGGACCGTTACAATGTAGCTTTCCGCAACACCACAACTGCATTGAACGACAAGCTGACCATCGACTTCAGCTATATGCTCTCTACCGCCAAGGAGCAGAACATGCTGTCACAGGGACAGTATCACAACCCGCTGGTTGCCGTCTACCTCTTCCCCGCAGGCGACGACTTCAGCAAGCTCGGCTACTATGAGCGCTATGATACCAACCGCAACTTCCCAGTACAGTACTGGCCCTACGCCAACGATATGAGTATGGAGAACCCCTACTGGCAGACTGAGCGCGAGCGCTATATCAACCACAAGACCCGCAATCAGATCTCGCTCTCTCTCAACTACAAGATCAACAGCTGGCTCGACGTGACCGGTCGTGTGAAGTACGACAACAGCCACAACCGCTCCGAGTACAAGTTCTTCGCTTCTACCAACCAGTTGTATGCCTCTAAGTATGGCGCATACAAGAATCTGACCGAAGACTATACCACACTCTACGCCGAGGCTTTCCTCAAGGCCAACAAGTATTTCTGCAATGAGACATGGAATGTGTCTGGTGTGCTGGGTACCAACTATACACAGAACGACTACAAGCCTTTCGGTTTTGAGGGCCATCTGCTGGGTACCCCAAATATCTTCACCTTTGAAAACGTGAAGACCAGCGATGCCACCTTCAAGAAATATCAGGATGACGGCTACCGTACCCGTCTGGAGAGTGTATTTGCTACTGCCCAGATAGGCTACAAGGGTATGGCTTATGTAGACCTCACCGCCCGCAATGACTGGTCATCCAAGCTCGAAGACAACTTCTTCTACTGGTCTGCCGGTATCTCTGGCATCTGGACCGACATCTTCCCTGTCATCAAGAGCAACAAGTGGCTCAACTACTTCAAGACCCGCCTCTCTTATGCTGAGGTAGGTAATGAGCCTAACAATCCTTATCTCAAGCGCGGCGGTTACACCATCAACCCCACTACCGGTCGCCCTGAGACCACTACCGTCTTCTATGATGACCTCAAGCCCGAGCGCACCAAGTCTTGGGAGTTGGGTCTCGACTTCGTCCTCTTCCAGAACAAGTTGAAGGTCAACGCCACTCTCTATAAGTCGGCTACCTATGACCAGTTCTTCAACGTGCCTATGTCTTCATCTACCGGTTATACCAGCATCTGGACCAACGGTGGCCGCGTAGACAACAAGGGTATCGAACTCTCTGCCCGCTTCAGCCAGCCACTCGGCCCCGTAGACTGGGAGACCTATATGACCTGGACTCTCAACCGCAACGAAATCAAGGAGATGCTCCACGGATGGAAGAACCCCATCGACGGCCAGCTCTACGACCTCGACGTGATGTATCCCGCCAGCACTTCAGGTTATCAGAACCGTCTGCAGGTAGGTGGCTCTATGAGCGACATCTGGGTACGCACACTCAAGACCGACGAGCACGGAGCCATCTATGTCGACTCTGACACCAAGACCGTAGAGGCCAGCCCCAACGGCAACCAGTATTATGCTTATGCCGGCAAGGCCACACCTAACTACAACCTCTCTTGGGGCAATAGCTTCAGCTGGAAGGGTCTCAACCTCAGCTTCCTCTTCACTTACCGCAATGGTGGCGTGGTAGTCTCTGAGACACAGGCCATCCTCGACTACTATGGCGCTTCCAAGGCTTCTCAGGATGCCCGCAACAACGGTGGTGCCATCGTCAATGGCAAGCCCATCCCCGCTCAGGCTTACTATCAGGTAGTGGGTAACCCCACCAAGACCATCGATGCCATGTACACCTACAGTGCTACCAACCTGCGTCTGCAGGAACTGAGCCTCGGCTATGATGTGCCAATCACCAAGTATGTCAACTGGATCAAGGGTCTCAACCTCTCATTTGTAGCCCACAACCTGTGGATGCTCTACAACAAGGCTCCATTTGATCCTGAACTTACATCCAACACAGGAACCTATTATCAGGGCGTAGACTACTTCATGCAGCCAAGCCTCCGCAACTTAGGTTTCTCTGTTAAAGTTAAATTCTAACAAGGAGATAATACACTATGAAATCAATCATCAAATATACATTGATAGGAGCCTTTACCATGAGCTTGGCTACAGCATGTACCAACTCGTTTGAGGATATCAATACCAATCCCAATGAGGCTCACGACAAAGATATGGAGAAAGACAACCTGAGCACAGGTGCCTTCTTCACCCAGATGCAGAACAATGTGGTGCTCTACAAGGACGGTGCCGGCAACGAGTCTTCTGACTATCAGGTCTGTCAGGGTCTCTCTCATGACCTCTATTCAGGCTATATCGGTCCGACCGGTACCTGGGCCAGCGGCTCTCACAACGGTACTTACAAGATGACATGGTATGAGCAGATGTTTACCAAGCCATTCTCTCGCGTCATGCCCGCATGGCAGAGTCTGGTAAAGGCAGCCGAGAAGGGCAACCAGCCCGAAATCAAGGCTCTGGCAGACATCATCAAGGTTGAGGCTATGCACCGTGTCACCGACACCTATGGCCCTATACCTTATATCAATTATGGTAGCGGTTCGCTGGGAACTGCCTTCGACAGCCAGCAGGAAGTGTACAAGAAGTTCTTTGCCGAGCTCGACGATGCCATCGACGTGCTCACTCCTCTGGCCAGCGCCGGTGCTACTCTGATGCAGGACTACGACAATGTCTATGACGGCAGTGTCAAGAACTGGGTCAAGTTTGCCAACACTCTGCGTCTGCGTCTTGCCATCCGTGTGGCTTATGCCGATGCAGCCCTCGCCAAGACCGAGGCAGAAAAATCCATCAACAATGTCATCGGCGTCATCGAGGCTGTAGACGAACACGCCGAACTGCTCCACAGCAAGCTCAACTACTATCATCCCAACTATGATATGCAGGAGACCTTCAATGCCGGTGAAATCCGTATGAGTGCAGCCATGGACTCTTACATGAATGGTTACAACGACCCCCGTCGTACCGCCTACTTCAAGACTGCTGCCGACGACGGTGGCTATCATGGTGTGCGCTGTGGTACGGGCAACATCAGCTCTAAGGTCAGTGCCTATGCCGGAGCCAAGATTTCCAAGCTCAATATCGACAAGACCACAACTCCTATCGTGTGGATGACAGCTGCCGAGAGCTACTTCCTCCGTGCCGAGGGCGCTCTGCGTGGCTGGAACATGGGTGGTACAGCCCAGCACTTCTATGAGGCTGGTGTGAAAATCTCTTTCCAGGAGGCTGGCGTCTCTGGCGCTGACAACTATCTCGCCAACGACGAACTGACTCCCGCTGCCTATGAAGACAAGACCGGCGACGGCAACGATGCCGCTTCTCCCAGTTCTATCACCATCGCTTGGGACGAGAGCGCTGGCTTTGAGAAGAACCTCGAGCGCATCATCACCCAGAAGTGGATAGCTATGTATCCCGATGGCCCTGAAGGATGGTCTGAATTCCGTCGTACAGGTTATCCCAAGCTGTTCCCCGTGGTACGCAATGACAGCAATGGCAAGATAAGCACCAGCGTACAGATACGCCGACTGCCTTATCCACAGTCAGAGTACACCACCAACAGCGCTGCTGTCAACTCAGCAGTAAGCGTACTCAACGGCGAGTCTAACAATGGTACCGGCGACAACGGTGGCACCACTCTCTGGTGGGACAAGAAGTCACATTAACATTAATAATGTATATTAAAGATAGAACCAATATGAAATTCAGAATATTTTTCAGCGCTGCCGTAGTAGCCTCTATGGTGTTTGGGGGTCTCACAAGCTGTGATACCGACACCGAGGCCAATACCGTTCAGGGTTTGAAGACCTATGACGAGCAATATTACAAGAATCTCCGTGCGTACAAGAAGAGCGACCACGAGATCTGCTATGTTTACTATCAGAACTGGGCACCTCTCGAGGGTGTGGAAGGTAGCAAGGACCCCGCCTCTTGGGGCGAGCGTCTCGTCGGACTGCCCGACTCGCTCGATATCTGCAACCTCTGGATAGGTATTCCTACCCCAGAGACCCATCCTGTGGCTTACGCTGATATGCGCTACTGCCAGGAGAAACTGGGTACACGCTTTGTGTTCCATGCCGATGCCTCTAACTGGAACCACGCCGTGTGGTATCGTGACGAGAATATGAATGTAGACCAGAACACCATCGTAGACCTGCGTGAAGACCGTAGCGAGGAAGCTCTGCGTGCCTATGCCCGATGGGCTGTCGATACCGTGGTAAAATGTGGTCTCGATGGCGTAGACTTCGACTACGAGGGATGGGACAGCAACTCTATGTACATCGTTGCCGATGAGTGCAACAAGTATTTCGGTCCCGAAGGCAAGTGGGCAGAGAAGCTGTTCATGATAGACTATTTCGGCATCTGCCCCGGTGACAACTGCGAACCCTATTGCGACTACCTCATCAAGCAGGCATATAGCGGCCAGGGTGCTACCGGCATGGGCGCTCCCGCTGGCTGGCCCGAGGAGAAGCACCTCTACATCGAGGCGTTTCATCAGAAACCCGACGGTGGTATGATCTGGAACTATGCCCGCTGGGAGCCCGCAAAGGGTCATAAGGGCGGCGTAGGTAGCTACTCTACCCGTTACAACTACAACCAGTCTAAGAACGGACAGCCCTATCAGGCTCTGCGTGAGGCCATTCAGATTATGAATCCCGCGTTGAATAAATAAACGTATCAACACTACAATAAACAGAAACAATAATGAATATCAAGTATAGTTTAATGTCGGCAGCCCTGCTGCTCATGGCAGGCGGTACAGTACTGACTGGCTGTAATGCTGAGGGCGACGACTTCGATTATGGCAAGAACGGACTTCTGGTAGTAGGTACCGAGGTTACTCCCGTTCAGAAATTTGTGGTTGAGGATACCCCTTCTTCGTATCCTATCTCTATCCAGGCAACCAGCAAGGTAGAAAGTGATGTCAAGGTTTCACTCGCCATCGATACTGCATTGGTATCGCAGTACAACCTTAAGAATGGTAGCTCTTACTATGGCATACCATTGGACTGTGTAGAACTCGAGAACAGCGAGGTAACCATCAAGGCTGGTAGCGCTGTATCTACAGCCACTGCTGTCAAGGTGGTAAGCACCGAGTCATTTGTCGAGGGACGCAGCTACATGATTCCTGTTACCATCAAGGCCGTATCTGGTGGCAATCTGGATGTCGTTGAGGCTTCGCGCACTCTCTTCATCCGCATCTCACGTGTGCTCAACTTCCACCATATGTCATACACCTCTACCGCTTCATCCAACTTCATCTTTGATGAGAGCAAGAAGGTAGACCTGGGCAACTACACCATCCAGTTCAAGTTCTATGCCAATGGCTTCGGATATGCCGGTAACATCCAGCGTGTGCTGGCTATCGAGGGTGCCAATGAGGAAATGGCCAATATGTTCCGCTTTGGTGAGTCTGGTTCTGCTGGTGGCGACATCCTCCAGTGGATTTATCCCGGTGGCGGTATGTTCTCTACCACTCACTTTGCTGCCCGTCGCTGGTATCTCGTGACCTGTACCTACAACGGCTCCGACTTCAATATGTATGTAGATGACAACCCCTCACCCGAAGCCAATGCGTCTGTATCAGGCAAGTCTACTCCCTTCCAGCGTTTCGAGCTGGGTATGTCTTGGGGTAACTACTATGCCCGCCAGTACTTCAGCGGTCGTCTGGCTGAGATTCGTCTGTGGAACAAGGCCCTCTCTCCCAGCACCATCGCTACCACTCTCTGTGGCGTAGACCCCAACTCTGATGGTCTCGTGGCTTACTGGAAGATGAACCAGACAGAGGGCTATGTCATCAAGGACGTTTCTAACCACGGTTATGACATGGACTGGAAGAATACCGTGCGCGACAAGAACGAGAGCGGTAATCTCTCAGCTACAACCGATGCTTATCAGGGTATCTCTTGGGGCATAGACGAAAACAACAAGTGTTCTGAGTAATCAAAGGAGGATAGTAACAATGAAAAATATAATCAAATCAGCAGCCCTCGGTGTCTTGGCAGTAGCCGGCATCACGATGACCTCATGCTCGAGCGACACCGTATATGACGTGGTGGGCAATCCCAACAACCTCGTTTACTTCAAGGCTAACGCCAACAATACCTTTACAGGTACGGTTGCTCATACTCCTGTAGGTGACTTCGGTTCGCTCAAGAGCGAATTCCCTGTAAAAGTGCAGCGTGCCCCAAGCCAGAATTGCAAGGTATATGTAGTTTCTGATCCCAGCCTGGTTGAAGCCTACAATGCCGAGCATAACACTTCTTATGTTGCTCTTCCCGAGTCTGCCGTTACATTCGAGAACCAGAACGTCACGGTAGAAGCAGGAAAGACGGATGCAAGCGATACCGTGAAGGTAACTCTCAATGAGAGTGCTCTGGCTTCGCTCACCGAGAAGGCTTATATGATGGCTGTCAAGGTAGGTGCTGCCGAGGGAGAACTTAAGGGCAGCGAGGAGCGTGGCGTAGGCTATCTCATCGTGAACACAGAGACCAAACTCGTCAAGGATATTTCTTCTAAAGATGACGTTGTAGGAACTCTCCTTACTGATTATACTGGCTGGAACGCCAAGTATGACAGCGGTGTAGATATTACCGCCAGCGAACTCTTTGATGGTGACCTGACCAATGGCGCTGGTCTCCGTGCCGACGGCAATGATGGCAAGACCAAGGTAGTCATCGTGGATATGGGCGGCAATAAGTCTGTCAGCGGTTTCCGCTTCTCACGCTACTACAAGTCCTGGTATGGCGGATGGAGGTATGATGAGTACTATTTCTCTGCTGTCAAGATTGAGTTGAGCAAAGATGGTGTCAACTGGGATGAGGCTGGTACCGTCACAGAGAGCGAAATGCCCAAGAACGGAGGTTACCAGTACTGTTCGTTCTATGGTGGTGTGTCAGCACGCTACATACGCCTCTCTATTGAGAGTGGCTCTTCTTCAGTATCAAGTCTTGCCGAATTAGGCGTATATGTAGCCAACTGATAGATTAGCAAGAATACACCTAACGGGCTAATGACCGTAGGGGTTCAATATTAAGGGGTGCCTGGCCGATATGAAGACCAGGCACCCCTTTTATCAATGTCTCTCTGATTGTTCTGATTGTTGCTGCTGCAACTGTTTCTACTACCCAACCAGCAGCCCTCTATGGGCGCTTGAGTATCACTTTGCCTTTGTAGACTGTGTCGGCGGCGCTGTCGAGGTCATCCAGCAGCTGTGCCTTGGCGGCGGGATAGGTGCCGCGTCGCAGGATGAGGGTGTTGGTCTGCTTGACGGTGCGCCCCTCTACGCTTACGGTCGATGTGAAGGAGCCTATCTCGTTGGTTATGCTTACCGGCTTGGGCGTGGCTTCTACCATACATCCCTCGGGCAGCGTCATCTCGATAATCTCCACGTTCTTGAAGCCTTGATCTATGTAGATTTCGTGCTTGCGGTCGCGCGCTATGTGGCTCGGGACAAAGTTGCTGTGCAGCGGGTTGATGGTGGCAAAGAGGCGGGCACGCGTGCTGGTGGCTATCTGCACCTGGTCGGCCTCGACCGAGGCTGAGATGAGGGGCAGGAGACCACGCCCGCCCTCGCTCTTGCGGTAGCCCATCCTCGCTTCAGCCCGCTTTATGTTGCCAAAGGGCAGACTGTAAGCCCTTGCAGCCGCATTGATGCGGTCTTTCTCGCTCTTCTTGAGCCAGCCATAGAGCCTGGTGTAGCGATGACAACTATAGCTGTCGATGATGTTAATGCTGCCGGTGCCGTCGGGGCGGAAAACGGTCTTCACCTTGGTAGTGCGCAGATTGAGCGTATCGGCATAGTCGGGCAGGATGACCCTGTGTCCGCCCTTGTCGCTTATCTCTACCGCCTCGTGTCCCGCTATGTCGTCGTGGGTATAGCCCAGAGGTATCTCTGGGTTGGTACACTCCATCCATATCACCCCTTTGGAGGTGGGTACCTTGAGGATGACGTGGTTGAGCTGTTGGAAGTTGGGCAGGTCGATGAGTCTGTCATACTTGGTGCTGATGAGTGTATAGGTCGAAGCCACGCCCGCTTCTGCCAGCATGGCCTTCATCAGATTGGTCAGTGCCTTGCAGTCGCCGAAACCTTTGCGCCACACAAACTCGGCAGCCAGCGGGCGGT
>ERZ780125.417-NODE-417-length-14341-cov-6.51379_pt1 | contig 14341 bp, 17 predicted proteins | sample MGYA00433082_ERZ780125 | MGnify/ENA primary metagenome ERZ780125 (study PRJEB29588, sample SAMEA1970465) | human gut metagenome | biome: human gut; feature: human-associated habitat; material: faeces | place: Denmark | collected 2008/2010 ... | reverse complement strand
TATAGTATTGTCATTTTAGTAAACAAATAAACTTCCCCCAACCGAACCAACTCGGCTCCGGTCCTGCTCTATACAGATTGTATTATGAAAATATACAGAAAGTGATTGCTGAAAATCCTTGACAATTCAATTTTTATCTGCTATCATTATAGATGAAAGGTATATAAGCCTTTCATCTATTCTTTTTAAGGCGGCGGAGAATCAAAACGCATTAGTGAAGGTGGGGGTGCCACCGGCGAGGAGTCGGCCGCCGAACTGCACCGTGTGGAAACGGGGTGCGACTTCTCCGCCGACCGATTATGAAATATTACAGTTTACACAAATGTTTATCCTACAATCGCTATCTTAACATTTTAATAGGCGGGCGTGGCATAGGCAAAACATACCAGCTAAAAAAGTATGTGATCGAGCAATATTTGAAAAGCAAAAGACAATTTGTATGGCTTCGGCGTTATAAAACAGAAATAAAAGAAGCCACAGATGGTTTTTTCACAAAGCATAAAAATAATTATCCCGGCCACAAATTTGAGATCAAGGGTAAAACCGCATATATAGACGGTGAGCAGGCAGGGCGATTTATCGCCCTGACGAACGCCGATATATTGAAAGGCTCCGATGATTTTTCAGCAGTAACAACAATCGTATACGATGAATTTATTATTGATAATAAATCGTCATTTCGGCGATATCTACCAAATGAATTAAGAGTATTCACCGACCTGCAAGAAACAATATTCCGAACACGGCAAGACGGTAAAGTGTTCATGTTGGCAAACGCCTTGTCAATGGTAAATCCATACTGTTTGGCATTCGGAATAAAATTTCATTATAGCCCATTATTCAAAAACGATTTAATATATGCAGAAATGCTATCCACCACAAATGAATTAGCATTCGCAAAAGCAACAACACCACAAAACAAATTAGCGACAAAATATCTACCCGAATACAATGACTACGCCAACAATGAATCATTCTTAAATGATGACTATTCACAAATCGAGCGAAAGCCTAAAGATTCAATTCAACTTTTTAATATTAAAACCAATAACAATATAATATATTTTTTCTTTTCTTCCAGTTCGCAAGCATTATACGCCTGCCGCGCAGGCGACCCTAAAACAAATCCATTGACTGTAAACAAAATAGCAGAAAACAACAGGCCGCACGCAGGAGCCGAATTAAAGAAGATTAAGTCCTTTGCAGTGGCGGGGCGATTGTTTTTTGAAAGTTTACAAATTAAAAGTGAAGTAGAGAAAATAATATATAACAGACTATGAAAGGAGTAAAACAAAATGAGTTTATCTGTCGAGCAAATCAAAGAAATTGTTGACCGTGTCGCAAAAGCGGAAGATGTAACCGAGATCGGTCCCGATCTTGCAACAATCACGGACACCTTTGTTGACTACGCAAGTGAGATTGAACGACTGACCGCCGATAATGCCAAACTTGTAGAGGACAATAACCGCATTCGTGAGATTAACGGTAACCTGATGATGAAAGTAGGAGAGAAACTTGAAGTTGAAAAGCCCAATAGTGACCCGCCTGCCAACGATGAAAAAACACCTGATGAAGTGATCGAGGAGTTAAAGGGGGAAGATTTTTTCGATGAGTTCTAATAAGAAAATGACCGAAGCCGCAAGAGCGCAAAAAACGCTGAATGCCGTTCGTTCTATGATGAGTGAATCCGCGCAGGCCGATGTTCCTGCTCTTGCCGAGGGTGACGATATCAGCAAATTCGCCAACCCGATCTTGAATTATAAGGCGCACACGAATGAATTTATTTCTGTTCTTGTGGATAGAATTATGTTTACAGCAGTTGAAATAAAGCGCTATACCAACCGACTTGCGCGGCTGAAGAAAGGCCGCCCTTATCCGTTGGGAACCGATGTTCAGCAAATCTATGAAAACCCTGTCACCCCCATGGGCTACGACGGTGAGAATCTGTCCGGTATTTTGAAGCTGTACAAGGGTGACACCAAGGTAGCCTATTATAGCAGAAACCGGCAGGATGTGTTCCCGCTGTCTATCAACCGCGAGGAATTGATGGGTGCTTTTGTATCTTACGAAAAATTTAACCGTTTCGTATCTGCAAAAATCAACTCTGTTTTCTCCGGTAATGAGATTCGCGAATTCAATTTGTTCAAGCAGGCGATTGTTGACGCCTACGCAAACAATGTTGTTCTTGGCCGCAAAATGGCAATGCCTGCCACAAAAGACGAAGCGGAAGACATGGTTGCTACGATTCGCGAAACTGCCATGAATATGACATTCCCTTCCACCGCATACAACAACTATATTAACCAGCCCGGCGCAGTTGGTGACCCTGTGGAAACATGGTCGGAAGCTGACCGCATTGTAATTATTATTCGTTCAGATTTGATCAATAAGTTGGGCGTGAAAGTGCTTGCAATGGCCTTTAACATGGCCGAAGCTGATTTCCGGAATAACCTTATTGTAGTCGATTCATTCGATTATGACAACTACGATTTGGAGAACAGAAAGCGCACCGGGAAAACACTGTCCGATATTGGTTTTGTGATCTGCGATGAAGCGTTGTTCCAAGTTTATGACAATATACAAACCGCAGCTGAGGATTTCATTGGATCTTCCTTAACCTGGCAGTATTTCTTCCATGTTTGGCAAATTTACGGGATTTGTCCGTTTGCAAATGCTATGGTTTTTGAAGTGCCGAAAGCGGACGCATTGCAGGATTTGACAATCACCGACTTTCATAATCCAAGCGGTGGAAACTTTGTTGAACTGAAAGCGGCAGACGCTACGCAGACGGTTGACTATGCAACAATCCCCGCTGACTACAAGGTGAATAACATGCGCCTTGAATTTGAGCAAGTGCTTGAAAGTGCCGCCAAAGATAAAATCACCGCTGAAACGCTGGCTGATTATGTAACGATCACCTTTGATCCCACTGCAAAAACAATCACTTTCACCGGCCATTCAACCGCCGATAAAACGCACACGGCAACGGTTCTTTGCGATATTATTGCCGATGGGGTAGCAACCCCGGTTGCGGTGGTTGTAAATTTTACAGTTTAACCGTTATGCTGAAATACAAAAAATTCAATCATGACGGTGGTCTTGAATTTGATTGCCCTGCCGCTGGTGATTATGGGGTAAATTTTATTGAAACTCCACCCGAAACAGAATCAAGCGATACAAGAACCGTTCCCATTCTTTCCGGCGAAACATACGGAAAGACAGAAAAGATAGATGGGTTGTTACAACTTGTTGATGTTGCGTACGACAATGCAGAAACTGGCACTTTTGAACCGCTGGGCTACAATGCGCTTTCGCAAGTGAGCGCCAATGAGTGGATCAATCGTGGTTTTTATGATTTGGATGTATCAATCGCCGGTGAAAACAATGATCAATTCAAGGTCACAGTAAAATCAACCTATCTTCACGGCGTTGCTGGATTTCTTGATCTGCCGTTGATTTGCACTTATTGTTTATTTGTATATGACAATAAAGCAAATATTATAGGGAAATATGTTTTCAGCATTAGGGTGACGAAAAAAACATAAAAGGAGTAAAGACAATGGCAGTAACTAACCCAACAACACGATTGGATCTATTTACAGTTCCATGGGGCAAACCCGAGGAATGCCACGCCATTGTTGATTTCCCAACGGCGGCGGCGCAAGTCGCCGCCTTTGATGGTTTGGCGGCAAAAGGTGTTAGCGCAACTAAATTCAATTATATCAAAAAGGATCAAGCTTTTAGGATCGAGGGGAACTTTGCACGCTTTGAAGCCTTTAATTATTGCCGGTATCAAAACCGCGATTTTGTAAATCGTCAGGGAAATAAAAAATGGTATTATGCATTCATAGATCGTGTTGAATATATCGCGCAAGACATTGCAATGATTTATATTACAACCGATTACTGGCAAACCTATCAATTCAATATCACTTATTATAAATCAATGATCGCCCGCGGGCATGTTAAGGTTAAAGAAGATACTGTCGGCCGATGGCTTCAGCCTGAACCGGTGGGAGCACCTGCCGACTATGAAAAGGAAATTGAAATTTTTTCAGGTGGTGATTCATGGGTTCCTTATTGGTCGATTTTGAGCGTGTCAAGGCCGCCCGGAGCAGGTGAAACCGGTTGGGTTTATGGTGGCTACGGCAAGTTGGATTCAATGACTGGGCAATATGCGGGGTTTATTTATGATCATAATGTGATTCAAAAAATAATAGACGCATACGCAGGTACAACGGATCGGCGGCAGGATATTATAGGGTTTCGTTGCGTTCCTTATTGGGTTTATTCAAAGTTAAAAAACACTGGTTGGCTTGTACCTATCACTGTTAATGGCGTTGAAATAAACTATTGCAAGGAAAACATTACGATGACTTTAGATACTGAAGCGGAAATAGCCGGTTCAACTTTGGCGTGCGGCTATTCCCCGCGAAACAAAAAAATGCTTACTTCAATGTGTCGTGTTTATATCGTTTATAATTATAACGGTTTTAGCCAACCTTTGCGACCTGAATTCATTAAGGGAAAATCAATTAAAATGACCGCAGAAATGCGGCCGATAGGTTCAAATGGCTTCAAGTTGAAATTGAAAAATTATGCAAAGCCAGCCGAATCTGTTTTTGATGTGCCCTACTCTTTTGAAATGCAAATTGGCTACAATGAAAATGGTGGGGTTCAAGGTTCACTTAACCGTATGAATGCGGTTGCGGGTGCAATTGGAAATGTTGCCGGATTTGTGACAGGTGCGGCCACCGGGAATGTAGCCGGTATGGCGTCAGGATTGGCGGGACTTGTTAATACTGCCGGAAATGTTGTTTCTGCTTTTGATTCCAAGGTGGCAACTAAGGGAAACCAAAGCGACACTAATTCTATTTCAAGCGAAAATTGTAAATTTAGATTGGTTGACTGTTCACCCTTACTTGATGAATGTGGCCCGATTGATGATTTTCTTGATTTGTATGGCTACGCTATAAACGAATGGCACCCTATTTCCACATGGAAGCACACGCGAAAATATTGGAATTATATTCAAACAGTTGATTGCAACCTTAAAGTGAACGCACCAGCACCGGAAGCCGCTTTAATTCGATCAATATTCAATTCAGGCGTAACGATTTGGCATTATGTAAACAACAGTTTTGATAGTTTTGGCAACTATTCATTAAATAATAGGGAGACGTTCTAATGGAAAATCCTACAAATACAAAACCCTTTGCACTTTATCACAGCCCAGCCACCAATGGAACATTCGCGGGCCAATTCAATTCAATCTTAACCGCAACACAGTTAAATCAAATATATCAATGCTATTTTATGAACGTTGCCGCCACAGTTTTTGAATGGGAAAACCTGCCGGACACGGTGGACGCGGACTTTTTAGAATTCGCATTGATTCAAGACGGCAAGGCCGCGTTCTGCAATGATCGCGACCGAGGTTTTTTAGGGTTGCGCGCGGCAGATCAATCTGTGTTGAATCTGTATGGTTATCCGGTAAAGATCAATGGCTATGGCATAAACTTCAACCAAGAATACAATGCAGACGAATTTGTGCTGATTAAAAATAATCCAATGTGGACACCAACTTTATTTTACATCAATTATTTTGTGGATAAGATCGCAAAAACCCAACAAATCATTGATATAAATGTAAATGCACAGAAAACGCCGGTAATTCTAAAAGGCACTGCAAATCAAAAGTTAGCCCTTGCAAATCTATTTTCAAAATATGACGGATCCCAAGGATATATTTTTATCGACAAAGACAATGATTTTAACGATTGCTTTGGCAGTGTAAATACCGGAGCGCCGTTGGTAGCAAAAGATCTTTATACCTTACTTGAAAGTTATAAAGCTGAATTTCTTTCGTTTCTTGGTGTTAACAATGTGCAAAACGAAAAAGCGGAACGCCTTATCACCGATGAAGTAAATGCAAATAATCAATTTGTGTCTATTAACTTGGAAACCATGTTATATGAACGGAAAAACGCTTGCAAGCAGATCAATGAACGGTTCGGTCTTGATGTATCTGTAAAACCGAGGGTACAAAGTGAAATTATTGAAAAGGATAAACCCGCCTTTGATGATGACGCAAATCCTGACGATGAACCGCAGGGGGTGAAGTAATGGCACGCTATACAACCAGTTTAGAAGTTGTTGTAAACAATTTATGCGAAAACAGAAATAAACCGTTGAATACCCGCGTTGAATCTGCGCGAAAAAATATTTTTGATTTTTCGTACCCAACCCCGCAGAAAATAGAAGATTTCAAGCGATACTTTGAAACACTTTTTATTTTTCATTATTTAACAGATGAGTTTGCTTTTGAAACTTATAACCTTTGGAAAGTAAAATTGCAAGCTAAATCAATGGAAGTCATGCCCGGCTACGCGAAAGCCTTTGATGGATTTGCACAGATGACCGCGGATTTGGCTGTTGCAAATCAAAAGTTTAATCGCAAAACAGATTCAAACGCCACAGGCAAAAGCAAATCAACCGGTTCTTTCTCAAATCAAAACGATTCAAATTCAACCATGCGTGGGGCGGCAAGCGATCTTCCCGGCAATATGATGAAAGCAAAAGATTTCGATTCCATTGAGTACGCGGACAGAGCAAATCTTGACACCGCTTCCAATAAGGCCACGGATAAAGGATCAAACACAAACACCAATGACACCACCACCAAAACAAATCAAATCGAAACAATAACCGGTTTAACCATGCCCGCTGGGGAAGTATTCCGGCAATTCAAAAATGAAGTAAACGGCCTTTATTCGGAATTGCTTGACGAATATAAAGACCTATTCATGCCACTATGGTATTAAGGAGAAAATATATGAATTATCCAAAGCCAAATGTTGACCCGATCGCGGTTCTTAGGCGGTTTTATTGCAACCGCATTCTGCCACAGGTCTACGATGATTCCTTGTCTTTTGAAGAATTGCTTTATGGCGTTTTGAAAAAGATGAATGAAGTAATTGAAAAAGTAAACAGTTATGATGAGTTGATAAAATATGTAATTGATTTACTTGAAAACCTTGATAAACACATTAAGGAAACGGTTACGGAACAGTTACAAAAATGGTACGATGACGGCACACTGAAAGAAATTCTTGCCGTGATCTGTGATCCCTATTTTGATGAATTCCGGAAAGAAATTGCCCAACTGAAAAAAGATTTTGTAACCTTCAAAAATCAACCGCATTCAACCTATATTGATTTTGAGCGGTGGCTGTTAGGTTGGACTTATCGCGGGGAAAATCTCGCCAATGCTGAACAGGAAACAGAGCGTTACCCAGTGAACCAAGGCGGGGCGCGATATACCATTGGTGGCAATCACTATTATGCTTGCGCTTTTGTGCCCCGGGGGCACACCCTTGAATTGCACCCCACCACGGCTGCGGTGGTTGTATTCAACTATTCAAATGGCGCACAGGTGACACGGCGAAATATTGAGGGATTAGGCCACGCCAATTCAATCGTTTACAATTCAAAAAGAAATAGTCTTTTTATTGCCACAAGTGAATTGAACGGTGCACCGTCTAAGACTATTTTTGAATTGAACCCTACAACACTTGCAACGATTCAAAAGTATTCAGCGCCTGCCGGGTACAATGAAAGCGCAGTATCTTCTGTTGCTTACGATCAAACCAACGATCAAATGTACATTTCACAAGGTCTGAATGTGTACGAATGGGATCCGGCAACAAACACCGCGTCAAATATGGTGGCACTTTCAAACCCGGGCTTTGACTATATTATGCAAACAATTAAGGCCAACGCAACCGCCTTTGTAATGCTCACTTATTCCCCGAATACGATTCGCATTTACGATAAATCGGGCGTTTACCTTCGGCAATTCACCATTCCCCAATATTTGGACAATCAGCGTTTTTGGTCGGGAGAGTTTGAGGATTTAACTGTAAATGATAAATTCTATGTGTATGCCAATTCGCAAGGTATAACTGCCGTAAACCCCACGGATTCAATGATTTCGATATGGCGAGGTTCTCTGTTGCAGGGGACACCGTCCTCGATTAAACAGACCACCACGCAGGGGCAGGGTGTGGGATATTCCAGTTTCAACAATATTGTTTACGTTGACAAAGACGCGGATACCGGCGGAATATATCACATGAACCGGTCACCTGATGGCACAAAAAGCAACCCATTCAATCAAATTTTTCAAGCTATGGACTTACTCGCCTGCCCGATTTATCACCAAGAGTTAGAGATCCGTGTAAAAGGTACAACCGGTTCTTATCGATGGTTCAATATCGCAAACGGCGGCAATGTTTACATTTCCGGACGGTATACTTCCAACGATCCGCCCACCACAAGACCTAAATTGATGGGTTTGGTTATTCACAATTCAAATAGTGTAACGCTGGATAATTTGGAGATTGGAAATTCAAACACCAATGCCGCGAATTTACCGCATACAATCCGCGCGGTAAATGTGAATAAGCTACTTTGCAACGATGTTGACTTGATTTATTCCTCAGGGAAAACCGCTTACAACATGCTTAACACAACACTGGTTCTATCCGGTGCCGGTTCCGGCACATTGAAAGAATGGCCAACTACACCTTGCATTCGATTGCAAAGAGGTTCCCAGCTTTACGGATACGAAAAGCACAATATTGGCGTAAACATTGAATCCGATAACGCCCTTATTTGTCAGCGTAAAATCTGTGACGCGCAAAACATAACTTCCGGGTCGATTGACACCCACTCCGATGGCGGTGTACAAATTTGGTCGGCTGAAATGATTTCAAACATCGTTCAACATTCCAGCCGGATTGGTGTTCGCTATCATTCAAGCGCTTCCGGGGTTGAGCGAATCCAATATTTATACGGATTCAAAACAGGGTCTGCATTTACAATGCTTGTAACTGAGGGATCGAACACTGTTAAAGTTGCTTTTGACGGTAGCAGGGCTTTCACCGTGTCAGACGCCAACGGACTTGTAGTTGACGGCATTGTTTTCGAGGGGTGATTAGAGTTACAGTTGAACAATTAACTATAATTCTGTCGTCTGCGGTCACGCTGGTGGGCACTTCGCTCACCGCGTGGCTTGCAAACTCAAAAACTTTGTACAGAATTAAACAGCTTGAAAAGAAACAAGAACAGTACAACAATTTGCAACAACGCGTTGCACTTCAAGAACTGCGCCAGCAGGTAGCAGATCACCGTATTCAAGATTTGGAGAATAAAATAAAATGAAAAATGTTTCAAAAGATACCATTATCCGTACAATCGTAACTTTTGTTGCGCTTGTTAATTCAGTTTTAACGATGATCGGCAAAAATCCGCTTCCATTTTCTGATGATGAAGTTTATTTGTTTTTTTCCACACTTTTAACAGTGTTTTCCACAGTTTGGAGTTGGTGGAAAAATAATAGCTTCACTTCTGCGGCCATTGCCGGGGATATTGTTAAGAATGAAACAAAGGAAAAGGGGTACACAGAATGACCTTCGATCAGTTTTACAATTCATGTAAAGGTAAACTAATTGACTATGACCGTGTGTCCGGTGCCCAGTGCGTGGATTTGGCTAAGGTTTACTTAAGTTCCTGCTTCGGCATTAAACCCGGAGCATGGGGAAATGCAGTTGACTATTATACAAACTTTGAAAAAAGAAAACCCCTTGTTGCAAATTTTGAAAAAATCGCAAACAATCCTACTTTTGTACCATTAAAGGGTGATATTGTTGTATGGGGCGCAAAAATCGGCCCTTATGGGCATATTGCCGTAGCTACCGGAAACGGAAATACAAAGTGGTTTGAATCGTTTGATCAAAACTGGCCGCGCGGTTCTTCCTGCAAAAAAGTGAAACACACATACAAGGGTGTTTTAGGTGTGCTTCGGCCGAAAATGCGCGGTGTTCTTTTTGACTATCCCAAGCCAAAAATCGGATCGACAATCACATTGACTTATGTACGCGGCGTTTACAAGGGTGCAGGCGCGAACACAGGCCGAAAAAAGATCAAGGAATTGACTTCGGACGGTAGAAAGCATTGTTTGAATCGTGATGAAAAAAACAACATTGCATACCTAAAACGCGGCACCAAATGTACTATTATTGAATTGGTTTACAAGAGCAATAAAAATATTTGGGCGCGGATCCCCTCTGGCTGGATTTGCATATACGATTATAATATTGCCTGCAAGAGGTACAAATAAAAAGACCCGGGGAGCAATCCCCGGGTTCTTTATTTTAGCTGAAAAATAAGATTCTCACTTCCGATATATTTTGAATTGTTGAAAACAATTCGTCATTGCAATAAACGCATTTTGTTAAAAGGAATTCGTTGAATTTGATTTGAATATTGGTGCCGACAAATGTGGCGCCGGAAAAAGTTTTTAATTCAAGCACCTTGTAACCTCGATCTGCAAGGATTGCTTGTAATGCTGTTGATACTGCTGGTTGCATTTTTTTCTCACCTTCTTTTACTTCGTGTTCAGGATTTGGCTCAAACAGAAAACAATCATCAACCTCAGGGAATTCAGCAAATATACCTGTATTATTCAAACTCTTGCATATTTTGTAATGTACACAATTCATGCATTTCATTTTTCATATCTCCTTATTACATTTCGTGCAGCGTGCATTGACTTGGCGTTTGCGTTCATTTTGAATGTCAACGCAACAAAATTGTTTTCTTCGTGAACTTCAATTAGATAGCGTATCAAATCCAAAGCTTTTGAAAAATAAATAAGACCTCGGACGCCAGTCAAGGTATTTGGCGCTCTTAGCGTTATTTCTTTTTTACCTTTTAACACCTGATTTATGAATGAAGCGAAAAACCTCTCAAATGACTTTTTTATTTCTCCGTCCCTGTCAAAACATTTATCAGCCCAAGCGAATTGTTGTTTGATTAAAAATCGAATCACTTTTTACACCTCGTTAAAATCATTGATTTGGAGCACCGTTTCACCGACTTGTTTAATTTCTCGTAGAAGGGCAAAACGGTTGTAATTCAACTGTTCATAAAATTTTGACCCCAAGCGAACAACCTGGATGAAAGGTTCTTCGAAGTGGTCGACCAGCACATCAATCATGTTTTGATCTCCAAATGTCAAATCGGCGTATTTTACAAAGGCGTTTGCACCACTATCAAAAATAAGAATTGGATTGTTAAGATCAACAAAATAGGCTCTTGAAAATCCTGTTTGACGATCCCATCTTTTTTGAATGCTCATAATTTTTACTCCTTTTAATTAAGTTGTTTCTTTCCTCATTTCTTGTCTTAATTATATCACGAATGCCCAAATCTGTAAACAGATTTGGGCAAATTCGCTGAAATAATCTACACTGTTTATTAAAATCGTGTTCCGCGCTCGCGTATCTTGAATGTGGATTCGCTTAACTCTACACCACCTTGCACGGCTTTACTTTTCAGAATTCCAAAATATTCTTGCTCGGTATTGAAGTTGTCAAATGTGATTTGATTTTTTACTACCTCATTTTGCCCAAGTCCTGCGGCCTTTACATCAAGGTTGCCCTGCTCGTCCTCTTCTATATACAATTTTGCGCCAAGGAATTTAGCCCGCGAAAAACTGCTTTCATGTGCCATGCAATTAAATTCTGTGTCACTAATTTTTACGCCTGCTGGCGGCTCGTCACCTAATAAATGTAAACTATCTGTATCACAGTAGCAACACCGGTCAACGTTCTTTATGAAAAGAGTTTGAATAAACCGCCGGGCATAGGCTGTCACGAATGCGGCCACAGGTACATACACTGTTTTAGCAGGCCGCGGGGTTTCAACTGTTTGATATGCAAGGATTCCTTTATCGTTAATATATGGGCGTTTCACAAATTTATCATTACTGGCACCAAATTTTCCATAAAGTGAATTAAGAAACAATTTTGCAATACTTCTTTTACCTGCGTTTTTTTCAATAGTGGCCTGCATTTTCATTTCTTTGAAATGATTGACATAGTCAATAAAAATTCCTGATCGTCCTATAAATTTATACCCGCCTATATATTGAATTTCTTTTATATTATAACACTCGTAAAACATTTCTAAATCTACATTAGTTAAATATAGATTCACCATTAAACAACCGGTGGTTGTTACATATTCGCGAGGGTTGAACCGTTTATCATTCTTTATTTGTATTGTTGGAATTTTGCCTTTTTTCAATTCAAACTGTACGGTTATGAACTGTATATATAGCGGGTAAATTGGATCGTCTTTATATTTACCCTCAAAGAATACCGGGGTTCCTACTGGATATTTGTTGCGTGGATCACTCATTACCGAGGGGTACAAGCTGTTTACATCGTATACCCTGCCATGGCCTACCGGCTTACCTTTGAATTTTGGATTGACATAGCAATAGCCACCCTTATAGGCGCGCTTTAGTAGGTGGTACAAATCATCGTCAAGGTGCGGAAAGTATGTTAAAAACTCATAATTTGAATAGTAACTATTTTTCTTATAATACCTCATAGCGTTTGAAGCTATGGTATTGCGCTCGTGCCCCTCATTCCTGAATTGCTTAATTGCTTTGGCTACAATAATTACATCGTTGGTAATATATTTAACTTCTTCCGGAGTCATGGTGTAGTTATATCCGCGAAAGGTTGCATAGTCTATAGCCCCTTTTTGCTCTTTTATTCCGAACGATTTAGCAATTTGCGAAACACTCATATTGAATATTTTTAGTGTATCGTAAATTGTAACATGCTTTCGCTTTGTGAAGTTTATTCTGTAATTATAATGAACGCCTATTGAACTGATTAAGCATTCAACTGTTTTTGCTTTTCTTGCTTTTGGATTGTCATTATATTGCCATTTTGCAATTCCTAATAAATAGCTTAAAATGTAACTACCGTCAAATTTTAAGTTATGAAAACCGATTAAAGATCCGTTTGGAAGTTCGCGAATTGCTGAAAGCCAACTTTCAATATTATTTCCGAATTGAATATTTGACAAATTATCAACCTCGACAATAGACCACGCCCACACAGACATGACCCCAGTTTCCGGATCCTTTTGTGTTTCAAAATCGGAAATATATTCGTTCATTTTACAATACCCTTTACACCGTTTATTGCCGTTCGCATTCTGTCATACGCTTCTTGGTATTTGCTTTCGTCCTTAGACTCATAGGCCGCCCACATCACTTCTACCGCTTCAGGCCACGCACGGTTTACTGAATCTATCTGAATTAGCGATAGGTGTTGCCATTCGCTAACTAAATCCATAAAGCCAAGCGCTGTTAATGCTATTACAACATTATCTTTGAATACCTCTGCCCGCGCTTCGTTGAATGATTCAAAGGTTTCTTTTCGATATTTATACATGAATTCTTTTAAGGCTTTTGCAGATTTGAATTCGGTTTTTGCAGGCGTTTCATTTCTAATGAACGATTGTATGCTTCGCTCTTGTTGTTTTTTTATGATTCGCGTTGTTTGAGTTTCGATGGTTTTATATTTTCCTAATGTTATAAATTTTTCCTGCCGAACCGCTCGCCCGGTTTCGCGAATTCTGTTTAATAATTCGTTGTATTCTTCTAAGGTTGTTATTTTTGCAAATTCTTTCTCAGGATTTAATAATTTAGGCAATACAACACCTTCATATTTATCATGCGCTTTTAATGCGGCGGCTCTGCGTATATTATAATTATATCCGCGAATGACGACGGCAAGTTCTGCTTTGCGCTGTTTAGTATGAATAAATTTCTTCATATTCTTTCACCAATAAATGATTATAGCCCGGTTTTACCGGGCTATAATTTTGATTTTTTAATAAATTTACAGTACAGTAAATTTATAGGTGTGGCCGTTCTTCGTCTTTACCTGACAAGGAACGATCTGCAAGGGTTCAGCAAAATCCGAACCCCAAATGGAGCGAACAGCCTTAACACAGCTGTCGACACCCAGAGCCATAGACATGTAGGCGGATCCATCTTCGCAAAGGAAGAAATAACGGTTGACCGGCTCGCCCTGATCGTTTACAGCGGGCTGGTCGATGATCTGCACCACGGACAGCGTTTTGTTTACTGCTTCACTGAACGGACTTGCATTCGTCAGTGCGCGAAAAAGGTTTACTTTGCTTTCATGAGTTGTTGCGGTTGCAATGAGTGCGGTTGTTTCCATAGTTGGTTTCTCCTTTTGTTTTAGATTAGTTTTGTTTGGTTTTGTTCAAAGGGTGAGCGCTCATTTCCTTTGATAGCTATATTATACCATAGGCGATACGATTTGTAAAGATTTTTAATGGTTCGCTCATTGTATATTTTCATAATACAATCTGTATAGAGCAGGACCGGAGCCGAGTTGGTTCGGTTGGGGGAAGTTTATTTGTTTACTAAAATGACAATACTATA
>ERZ780125.416-NODE-416-length-14350-cov-1.91515_pt1 | contig 14350 bp, 8 predicted proteins | sample MGYA00433082_ERZ780125 | MGnify/ENA primary metagenome ERZ780125 (study PRJEB29588, sample SAMEA1970465) | human gut metagenome | biome: human gut; feature: human-associated habitat; material: faeces | place: Denmark | collected 2008/2010 ... | reverse complement strand
GATGAAATACTGCCTGGAATAGACCGTGAAATCTCATCATTACTCCGAAAGGAATACGAAAAGAAAGGCATTCAGTTCTTATTGGGCAGACAAGTAGATTCTGTAACCCAAACAGAAGATGGATTCCATGTACTATACCATAATGAAGAAGAACAGACCTCTATTCTTACAGAACAAGTAATGGTATGTGCCGGACGCCGACCTACAACCGAAGGTTTCGGACTTGAGAACTTGAATCTGGCAACAGGCGAAAAGCGCCGTATTACGGTAGATCAGTATATGCAATCATCTGTACCGGGAGTGTATGTATGCGGCGACTTAAACGGAACGTCAATGTTGGCACACACAGCAGTGAAAGAAGCAGAAATAGCCGTTGCCCATATAGCAGGCAAAAACGAAGCAATGTGCTACAATGCAGTTCCTGGTGTAGTCTATACCAATCCGGAAGTTGCGTCTGTAGGTATGACTGAAGAGAGACTGCAAGCTGAGAATATTCCATATAAAGTTATGCAACTGCCGCTTTCTTACTCAGGCCGTTTCTTAGCCGAAAACGAAGGATACATCGGAACCATAAAGGTACTTACCGACCCAGAAGGCGTTATTTTAGGAGTTCACATGATAGGAAATCCGGCATCAGAGCTTATTATAATAGGAGGCATGATGATAGCCGACCGTAAGAAAGTGGAAGACTTCAAAAAATACATTTTCCCGCATCCTACAGTAAGTGAAATATTCCACGAGCTATAAATAAAGGGTCTCTGTATTATTTTATACATTTTCGATACGATTTTCACGTCACCGTTTACAAGAAAGTGTATAATTTCGCCATAACGAAAAAATCGATGCGATGAAACGAACCTGTTTATTATCACTCTGCCTGTTTTTGGCTATAATAATTAAAGCACAACCGCTTGCAGAGCACTTGGAACACCTTGTTAACCATACTGATTTCCTTGAGAATTCGGAAGTCGGCATTTCGGTTTATAATCTTACCCAGAAGAAACAGATATACGCCTACCAAGATACGAAATTGTATCGACCGGCATCGATAGAGAAAATCATTACATCGGTAACCGCCCTTCATGATCTGGGCACAGAGTACCGATTCCGTACACAACTATCGTATACGGGAACAATAACTCCCGATGGCGTTCTGAAAGGCGATTTATACGTAAACGGAGGATTCGACCCTGAATTCATGGAAGAAGATATGGAAAAGCTGGCCGCTGCCGTCTACAATGCCGGAATACGTGCGATAGACGGTAGCGTAACAGCCGACGTATCAATGACCGACTCGGTGCACTGGGGTACCGGCTGGGCTTGGGACGACACGCCCGAAGCTTTCCAACCCTATCTGTCGCCCCTGATGCTTAACAGAGGATGCGTAAACATAACGGTTACTCCCGAACAGAATGGCTATGCGCCTAAAGTCAAGATCATTCCGGAATCGGATTATTATAGCATAGACAACAAGGCCGTAAGTCATTCGCCATCGGCAGGACGACTTAAAATTACGCGTGACTGGATTAGCAACGGAAATACCTTCCGCATAAGCGGCAATGCCACAAAAGCTTGTACCGAAACCTTGAATGTATACTCATCCAAAGATTTCTTTCTGCAAACATTTTGCTACAAACTACAAAAACAAGGCATCCAGATAAATTCCAAACGGTTCGGAGTATGTCCGGAAGAAGCAGAAGCTATAGCGCTGACAGAAATATCGCACAACTTAGATTCGGTATTACACCGTGCGCTAAAGAAAAGCGACAATCTGAACGCTGAAGCCATGTTTTACGCCTTAGGAGCAGAAAAGGCAAAAAAGAAAGGCATAGGATTTCAAGACGCTCAAAAAGCCATCTATCATTTCATGAAATGGCAATTGGAGAGAGCGCCTCATCACTATAAGATAGTAGACGGCAGCGGAGTATCAATGTATAATTATATTTCGCCAAGTCTGATGATGGCCTACTTGAAATACGCCTATCACCATACAGAGATATACAAACCCTTCTACGATGCGCTACCGATAGCCGGAAAAGACGGCACCTTACAGTATCGCATGAAAAAAGGAAAGGCGTTCAATAACGTACACGCCAAGACAGGCACAGTAACAGGCGTCAGTTCATTGGCTGGATATGTAAAAAATAGTGCTGGCGACATGATAGCGTTCGTTATCATTAACCAAAACATATTAAATGGCAAAGATGCCCGTAATTTCCAAGATAAGATTTGCGAATTATTGGCTCAATAAAGAAAGAAAATCGTATATTTGTAGAATTAAAGGATGTGTGCGCTAACGCAACGCCTTATTTAAAAGAAACATTTTAGTTACTAACAATATAAACAACAAAAAATTTATGGTTAACTTTTCACTTGAAGGTAAGATCGCATTGATTACAGGTGCATCTTACGGTATCGGTTTCGCTATTGCTACTTCTTTCGCAAAAGCAGGCGCAACAATCGTTTTCAACGATATCAAACAGGAATTGGTAGACAAAGGTATAGCTGCTTATAAAGAATTAGGTATCGAAGCTCACGGTTACGTATGCGACGTTACAAACGAAGAAGCTGTTGCTGCTCTTGTAGCACAAGTTGAAAAAGAAGTTGGCGTTATCGATATCTTGGTTAACAACGCTGGTATCATCAAACGTATCCCTATGTGTGAAATGACAGCTGCTGAATGGCGTCAGGTTATCGACGTTGACTTGAACGCTCCGTTCATCGTTTCTAAGGCAGTTATCCCTGGAATGATCAAGAAGGGTCACGGTAAGATTATCAATATCTGCTCTATGATGAGTGAATTGGGTCGTGAAACAGTATCTGCATACGCTGCTGCTAAGGGTGGTTTGAAGATGCTTACTCGCAACATCTGCTCTGAATACGGTGAATTCAACATCCAGTGTAACGGTATCGGCCCGGGTTACATCGCTACTCCGCAGACTGCACCGCTTCGCGAACGTCAGGCAGACGGTTCTCGTCATCCGTTCGATGCATTTATCGTAGCTAAAACTCCTGCTGCTCGCTGGGGAACTCCTGAAGACTTGATGGGCCCTGCTGTATTCTTGGCTTCAGACGCATCCAACTTCGTAAACGGACACGTACTGTACGTTGATGGTGGTATCTTGGCTTACATCGGAAAACAGCCTAAATAATAATTAGGTTAGCCAATAATAAAAACAAGAGGCTATGTCGAAATCAAATCACGGCATAGCCTCTTTTGTTTTTAGTCGAATACTTTAAAGGTATATCCTTGAGCCAAAAGCCACTCAATGGCACGTGGCAACGCGTATTTCATACGTGGCTCGGACTTTAATGAATCGTGAAACGTAATTATAGAGCCGTTTCGTACGTACTTCTTTACTTTGGCGAGCACTTGCGGACCTGTGAGCCGTTTACTATAATCACGTGTCACCAAATCCCACATGATAATACGGTATTTACTTCTTAGCACATGATATTGCATCCAACGCATATGTCCGTGAGGCGGACGAAATAAGTCGGTATGCAGATATTCATTAGCCTTATCAGTATTAGCCAGATAATTCTTACTCAAGTACTCAAATCCACGGATATGATTGAACGTATGATTGCCGATGCGATGTCCACGCTCTACTACCATACGAAATTCTTCGGGATGCTTACGAACATTATCGCCCACCATGAAGAAAGTGGCTTTTATTCCGTATTTATCAAGCAAATCGAGTACCCAAGGAGTGATTTCAGGTATCGGGCCATCATCAAAAGTAAGATAGACCGATTTTTCGTTTTTATTCATCCGCCAGCAAGCTCTGGGATAAAGCCATCTAAGTACCAATGGGGGTTGTTCTATTAGCATGATTCAGGTAAATTGTGAGAAAGTGTTTTCCTATTCTGTTTTAAACGAACATGGACCAGTACCAATAATCTGATACCAGTCCATGACTTGATTTATAGAATTTATTTTTTCTTATTAACGCCTACACGAGCTTCGAGCAACTTATACAGCTGTTCAAACTTCTGTGCATAATGCGTAGCGATAGGTAATTCTTCGCCTGTCTTCGGATCCTTAATAGCTGCAAGCGCATTGCATACATCGTCCAAAATGTAGAACTGACGCATACACTCTTCAGTAGAGCTTGAGAAATAAGAATCGCCTAAGCTCATATACCAAGTAATGTACTCTAAAGAGTTATTAGCCAATTGGTCTAAGATTTCGGCTGCCTTCATAGGCTGTCCCAGCAATCGATAGTCTTCGGCCATCTCTTTTGAGCCGCCAAACAGATAATCGTGACGCACTGTAGATGCTGGGATTACCTTCTGGCAGTAGTCGAGTGCTTTTAATGCCTTATCGTTTTTACCTTCTTTGATAAGTTGGCTTGCCAACTGCACGAACAGACGACGATGAGTATCGCACATACGGTGTACTGTCTCGTCAAGATAGACATCAGGATTATCTATTCCACCGAACTTGAACTTGTTCATCAAGTTATCGTACATCTTTTCAGAGTCGATACGACGACCTAACGCAGTGTTATTGAACGGAGTGATTCGATATGCCAAACCTTCCTGAAGGAAGTTGTTGGTAAGATTCATGTGATTATCCGAACCTACTGTTATAGCCATATAGAGCGGACGCTCCCAGTTAGCGTTAGCCAACATTTCAAGTATCATCAATTCGCTCTTATACAACATACGCTTTCCTTTCAGCGAGATATGCATATAGTCGGGAATAGAATCAGGAGTCAACATGCCCGAACGCTTGATAGCTTCCTTATCCAGTTTCATAACAATACTGTCGGTAGGAATCATCTGCAAGCCCGAATCTTTCGAGTTGCGAACCCAATACTTCAGAATATTCTTCAGCTCGTACGGATTGTCTCCGAATTCTTTCTTGGCGTTTTCTGGGTCTTGCTGGTAATACTTAACTATGGTAGACATAGCATCAGGACGTATAGCTACAGCTTCGTTATGCCCTTGTACATAATCGATACGGTTCCAGTTGATAGGCACCGACGGTGAATCGTAAGCAGGACGACGCATCTGATCGATATACCAATCGGTCTGCAAATAACTCAGGTTACATACACGTACATCAGTACGGAAGTTTTCTGTTTCCTGATTATACCACAATGGGAATGTATCGTTATCGCCATTAGTAAAGATGATAGGAGCCCCTTTTTCCTGCAACGAATTCAGATAATTCTGTCCGAAGTCACGGCAAGTATAACGTCCGCTGCGGTCGTGGTCATCCCAAGTCTGGCTAACCATCTGTATAGGAACTAACAGACATGCTACACTGGCGATTACGGCAGCAGGAGTTTCTTTCTTCATCTTCTTGGCAAGCCATTCAGAGATAGCCGCTACGCCTAATCCAATCCAGATAGAGAATGCATAGAACGAGCCGGCGTATGCATAGTCGCGCTCACGCGGCTGACCCGGAGTCTGATTAAGGTAAAGCACAATAGCCAATCCGGTCATGAAGAACAAGAAGAATACAATCCAGAATTGCTGAATACCTTTATCGCCCTTATAAGCCTGCCAGAATAATCCGATAAGACCCAAGATAAGCGGCAAACAGTAGAATACGTTATGTCCCTTATTATTTTTCAGATCGCTCGGCAAGAAAGTCTGGTCGCCCACCAGGAAGTTGTCGATAAACGGTATACCCGTAATCCAGTTACCATGTTCTATCTCTCCCTGACTTTGAAGATCATTCTGACGTCCGGCAAAGTTCCACATAAAGTATCTCCAGTACATGAAGTTCACCTGATAGATGAAGAAGAACTTGATGTTTTCCCACTGGGTAGGCATCTTCACCATAACCATTTCGCCACACTGATTGAAAGGTACGGTCTTACCTTCTATGCCGCCCAGCCAGTCTTCGTAAGCTTTGGCATGCGCATCGCTATACATACGTGGGAACAGCATATTCTGAGCATACTTATATTCGGTCTTGTTACGTACCTTTTCGTAGCTGTCTTTTTCTGCAGGATTCTCTTTTTCCTTACGCTGATAAACAGGCGCTCCTTCTCTCACGTCGTACATACAGCCTCCGTCGACTTCTTTCAAAGCCACTTTTGAAGAATAAGCCTGTCCGTAGAACAACGGACGAGTACCGTATTGCTCACGATTCAAGTATTCGCCCAACGTAAATATATCTTCAGGCGAGTTCTGGTCCATCGGAGTATTGGCTGCCGAACGTATCACAATGACAGCGTACGAAGAATATCCCACTACTATCATCATCATACAGAGCAGCGAGGTGTTAAGCGTACGTGCAGACACACGCCATTTTGCAGGCAAATCTATAAACAGATATGCCGCCAAAGCCGCCAACACAACAATACCAACCAATACGCTTGTCCATCCATAGCTATAGAAAGGAATACCCAGCAACGCTACGGTAAGCAAGAAAGAGATATTCATCAACTTATTGCTGCGTACGGTATAACTTTCGTACACACCCCAAATAAGGCTGGCTGCCAATATAATGATATAAAATACCAATCCGGTATTAAACGGACAACCTAATGTATTGACAAACAACAATTCAAACCATCCGCCTACTTTTACGATACCTGGCACGATGCCGTAAAGCACTACAGCTACCAGCACCATAGAACCAGCCAACGCTATCAAACTGCCTTTTAAATCGGCATTGGGGTTTTTCTTATAATAATATACAAGTACGATGGCAGGAATACACAGCAAATTAAGCAGATGCACACCGATAGAAAGACCGGTAAGATAGGCTATCAAGATAAGCCAACGGTCGCTATGCGCCTCGTTGGCACGGTTCTCCCATTTCAGTATCAGCCAGAACACAACTGCTGTGAAAAGACTGGAGTAAGCATATACCTCGCCCTCTACAGCACTGAACCAGAATGTATCACTCCAGGTATAGGCCAACGCGCCTACTACGCCCGAACCAATAATGGTTATCAGCTTACCGAGAGTCATCTTGTCATCATCGGGGCAAACCAACTTCTTGGCCAGGCACGTCACACTCCAGAACAAGAACATGATGCAGGCCGCACTCATCAGCGCGCTCATCGTGTTCACCATACGGGCTACCTGCGACGGATCGCTCACAAACTGGCTGAACAAATTGGCTGTCAGCATAAAAAATGGTGCGCCGGGCGGATGTCCGACCTCCAACTTATACCCTGTAGTAATAAACTCGGGACAATCCCAAAAACTGGCAGTAGGTTCTATGGTAGAGCAATAAGTAAATGCCGCTACCAAGAACGTCAACCAGCCCACCAGATTGTTAATCTTGTTGTACTGTTTCATTTGTTAACTATTTATTCTTCGTTAAATTCAGAGTAAGAATGTGGCAAAGATAGTGAATTTCAGCAAGAGAGAGTGTACGTTAAGAGTTTTTTGTATTTCAGCGCCTCTACTTCTGCTAGTTATAAAAGCTCATTATCTATTCGGTTCGGAAAAGAATCTTTTACCACACCAAGAACGTAAAATTCAATCATCCCATGTAAACCCGATAAAAAACAATAGCTAAATGATTTAATAAGGCTGTATTGTATTGTCAATAAAACAATTTATCACTATTTTTGTTCCATAAACAAAACAATAATGGTATGGATAAAGAAATACTTAAATCAGTTTTGGTTGACTATCAACTTGAAATACTGCGACATGAGGTATTGCCACGCAATTTTCGATTCGAAGAATTTGGGAATTATGTATTTGTTGGGATTCGACGTGCCGGAAAATCGTATATTCTTTACCAACGCATTCAACAACTGCTCAATTCTGGGATAGGTTGGGATGAAATCCTTTATATCAATTTCGAAGACGAACGCTTAGGAAACATAACAGCACAAGATCTAAATCTTCTTTTAGAAATACACATGGAAATGTACGGCAAACGCCCTATCCTGTTTTTGGATGAAATCCAGAATATTGATGGATGGGAGAAGTTTGCCAGACGACTCGCAGACTCAAAATATCGAGTATATATCACAGGAAGCAACGCAAAAATGCTCAGCAAAGAAATACAAAGCACATTGGGTGGCAGATACATTCCTGTAGATATATATCCTTATTCATTCAATGAATTTCTAGCGGCTAAAAATATTAAGTTACTTCCAACAACTCTTTATGGCACCGAAACAAAAGCTGAGGTTATAAGATTTTTCAATGATTACTTTCGTTTTGGCGGTTTTCCAGAAGGTGCAGCACTTTCTTCAAAGAGAGATTACTTATCAAGTCTGTATCAGAAGATATATTTAGGCGACATAGCAGCACGCCATGCCATAGAAAACACTTTCGCCATGAAGATTATGTTCAAAAAAATAGCTGAAAGCATTATGCAACCCTTATCCTTCAGCCGCTTAACAAACATCATCACAGCTACGGGAATAAAAGTCGGAAAGAATACTATTATCAACTATCTAGAATATGCCAAAGAAGCATGGCTAATCAATCAGGTTCCAAATATTGTAGGCAAATTAGTAGATAAAGAAACAAATCCGAAATACTATTTTACAGATAATGGCATACTAAACTTGTTTCTTATCAACAACTATGCCCCACTGCTTGAAAATTTGGTAGCAATAAGCCTACTAAGAAAATATGGCAGAGAAGATGCTGTTTTCTTCTACAACCAAGGAGTAGAAGTAGACTTCTATATTCCAGAATGTGAAACAGCCATTCAAGTAAGTTATACAATATCAGAACAAGATACATTAGAACGAGAAGCGAAAGCTCTAGTTAAGCTGTCGTCTTTCATGCCATGTAATCGCTTACTAATCATCACAAAAGATGAAGAAAAGACGATAAACATCGACGGAAAAGAAATAAAAGTCACCCCTATCTGGAAATGGCTTCTAAACGAATTGTAATTCTATTTTTCATGTTCTTCATCGTGATGATGATGGCACATCAGCACACGATGTGGCAAATTGCCGTGTCCTAACAAGTCTATGGGACATCCGAAATGCTTTTCGAGCCACTCTACAGGTATTTCTGTATCGGGATGATAATCGAGACGACCGCTTACACAGGCTATTGACTTGACGTTCTGCAATACAGTACCGATGTCATGGCTTACCAATATAATGGCGCGCTCCTTGTTTATATCCTCCAACAATGAATATAGTATCGCCTCGAAACGTTTGTCGATATAGGTGTTTGGCTCGTCTAATATCACCACATCTGGCTCGGACACTAATGCACGTCCCAACAATGCACGCTGTAGCTGGCCACCGCTTAGCTGGCCTATCGCACGTTTTTCCAATCCTTCTAAGCCCATTCTGGCTATTATACGCTGCACTTGCTCATGCTGCTCAGGTGTAAAGGGTCTAAACAAAGACTTCTGCTTGTTCAATCCCGACAGAACTACATCATATACCGAAATAGGAAATTTCTTGTCTATCGTGTTGTACTGCGGAAGATAGCCCATACTGATGGCTGGGACTTCTTTTCCGTTGTTGAAAAAGCGAATCTTGCCGCTTACCGGTGAGAGCAATCCCAATATAATCTTCATCAACGTAGTTTTTCCACCACCGTTAGGACCTACCACACCCAAAAAATCACGTTCGTATACCGTCAGATTCACGTCATTCAATACCTGCTTGCCATCATAGGCCGCACAGATATGATCCAGTTGCATAATAGGCTTCTTCTCGTTCATTGCTTATCCTCCCCCTATTGATCAGCGAGCTAACGCCTCGGCTATATTTATCATCTCCTTATCCCAATGATAGCTCAACGGATTGATAGACACTACTTTCAGACCAAGTTCTTTAGCTATCATCTCAGCGTTTCGCACATCAAATTCTTTCTGAATAAAAATTACCTTCCCCTTCTCATTACGGCATTGTTTTATCAACTCTTGTACATGTGCCGGCGATGGTTCTTTGCCTCCCTTTTCTATGCAGATTTGCTGCAACCCATAGTCGCGTGCAAAATAAGACAATGCCGGATGGTAAATAAGAAAGGCGCACTGGCTATCAAGCAAAAATGCTTTCACTTGTTCGTCTGTGCTACGGATAACCTGTTTCAGCGAGTCGAGTTTTTGCGCAAAATAAGCCTGATGTTCAGAATCCACATTACACAAAGCACGATACACATTATCTGCTATGATATCAGCGTTACGTACCGAATTCCAAATATGAGGTTCCACCCCTCCCACATGCACATGTCCGTGGTGCTCAATATCATCTTCTTTTATCAAGTCAATGCCTTCCGACATATCAAAGAACTTCACATTCGGCGCATTCTGCTGCAACTTATCAGCCCACACCTGTTCGTAACCGATATATCCGATGCGTAAAAACGCTGTACTCTTACCTAACGCTATCAATTGCTGCGGCGTAGGGTCGTACGTCTCAGGACTACTGCCTTCGGGCACCAAGCTTGTTACACTAAACTTATCTCCGGCGATAGCCTCAGCAAAGAAACGCAACGGCTCGATGCTCACCGTAAGAGTGGCGCGCTGCTCCTCGTTCTGCTTCTTGCTTCCACACGATGAAAACGTAAGAAGCAAAGCAATTATCCAAACATATATCTTCATAATATGCATATTCTTTAATGTTCCGTTGCAAAGTTAACAGTTTTCGGTTACGTTAAGATGCACTCACTAAAGAAATAGATAATCGCTTTGGAGTCAATATTAATCATTTCCTCCATTATTATTACGAAACTGTGAAGGTGACACTCCTTTCACCTTTTTAAAGATAGTACTAAAATAACGCTGATAAGTAAAACCAAGACGATCGGATATCTCCGAAACACTAAGGTTAGTGTTTAACAATAAATCTTCGGCTTTTTTAATTCTACGCAGATTTATGTACTCACTTGTACCCATACCAGTTGTTTGTTTAAGCTTGTTATAAAGAGAAGTACGCCCCATTGACATCTCTTTTTGCAAAAACAAATTATCCAAATCAGGCTTATCTATATTATTGTCGATAATATCGTTCAGTCGAGTAATGAAACGTAATTGATCTTCTTGTTCACGTTTGTTCTTAGCTATCGCAAGCTTTAGTTTACGGTTCATTTGTTTTTGCATTAATCGTATTACGCCTATGCAAATAGATATGAATAGAATTACACAAAGAGTTATGAACCATGATCTTTGCCATATAGGGCCTTCAACGTGAATATATAGTAACGTAGATGTTTTACTCCAATTTTCATTAGAACTACAGTTGGCAAGAAGCGTATAGTCGCCAGGTCTTAAAATACCTAATTCAATTTTTCTGGAATAGCTTTGGATTTTTCTCGGTGTATCTCCTTCTAGTGTATAATTAAAAAGATGTTTATGGAATGGTATATCTTCATCTACAATTACTTTGAAGTTAATAGATGAATGTTTGTACGGCACTATCAGTTTCTTATCATGTGTTACTTTATTGGTAATGTCTCTACCATCCAAACTCACATTGAGCAAATTAACGGTTGGTGGAAATTTATCAGACATTTCAATGTCTTTATTTATTATAGTCAACCCTTGCGTACCACCAATATAAATATTATTACTAACAGACATTGGCATAGGAGTAAAAATATATCCGTTAGGTTTAACACCATCTGTTTCATCTAGCATTACAATACGTTTTTCAGATATATTATAAGATAGCAACATATTGTTAAGCCCTATCCAAATACGATTTTTGTTATCAGAAGTCAGACTCTGAATGTTATGGAAAAATGCATTCTGAATTTTCTTTGTTTGATTACTTTGAGGACTATAGCAATACAAGGAATAATCACTACCTATCCAAAAATCCCCTTGACAATCAACACATGCCGAAGTTAGAGATTCATTGTCTGATACACTAAAAAGTGATTGAATGTTCTTATTGGCTTTTCCAATTCGCAACAAGTTCTTATAGCTTAGTATATAGATGTATTTATTATCCGCATAAACGGGTTGTGCATTCATGAATTGTTCACGTTTTATATGCTGTGGAACGGATAGCACTGTGAAACGCTTCGTATGCAGATTATATACATAAATATTAAAAGCAAAAATATATATTTCATCAGATGACACATATAAGTTTATCAAGTCTCCTTTTGAGAATTCTTCTTTAGACGTAGAATTATCCATGAGTGGAAAAGGAGTTAATTGGGCTGTACGTTTATCAAACAGATAAAGACCATCGTTAAAGCATGATATAATTAATTCCTTTGATGAATATGAAGCAATTGATACTATTTTCTTCTCATTTGTAGATGAAAAATGTTGGAATTTGCCTGTATGTTGGTGGTAAGTATTAAGCCCTCCCCCATCCGTACCTATCCACAATAAAGTGTCAGAATCTTCATGTAAAGCGGTAACGGTGAGTTCACTTAACCCTTCAGGTTGACTATACTGCGTATTTTTATAAGTCTTGATATAATTCCCGATAGCTAAAAATAATCCACTGTATATGCTACCACCAAAAATATTACCTTTATCATCTTTATAAAGACAATAAATAGAGTTGTTGGGTAGTGAATGTAAATCGTTAGGGATATGCTTTATACTTGTTACTTTATCAGTTTGCAAATTTAGCAAATTAATACCTCCACCATCTGTACCAATCCAAATGATATTGTCTTTTTCTACAAAATCCAATACAACATCATTAGTGAGTGTACCATTCTTAGTAGAAAAATGCTTATCAAAAGTTCCATCATGTTTATACCTAATCACTCCTTTTCCATAAATTGAGACATATAGACAGCCATTGCTATCAACAAATATATTAGTAATGTTACGCTCTTTAACAAACGAGCATCGTGTCATTGCCTTCTTTTCTATATCGAATATCCAAACCCCATCGTGTTGTGTAGAAGCGATGTATCTATGATTATCCCAAATAGAAATATGATTAACACATTTGTTCATATCCCCTTTTATTTCATCTACTAAAGGATGAATTGATTTATTCTTATAACTATAGGAATATATAGTTTTTCTACCCCCAAATAGTAAAACGCTATCAGTACGCAAACAACTCCAAGCATCAAATGTCTTACCTTCATAAAGAATTTGATTACATTCATTTTGCGTAGGAATAAATGCACATATTCCATTGTTGGTAGATATATATAACTTATTATCGGAACCTTCAACTATGAATTTGATATAATTATTGGGTATAGACTTTAGGTTAGATGGATCATGAAGGAAAGATTTCAATTCCGATTGATCCCAACTATTAAGACCATTTTTTGTTCCAATCCATAATACCCCAGAATGATCACGAAAGATACATTGAACCCGTGAATGTGTCAGACCTTCACTTAGTGATAAAGGTATAAAAGAATGTGTATCTTGTATAGCATTTAGTGGAAGACATAGTAAAAGTATATACAGTATGATAATCGTACGCTTCATAGATTATAATCCTTTAGATGACTACAAATATAGAACTATTTTAAGTGGGAACTAATTAAAATGAACCATTATTGATGCGTATAAGCGATTTCTTGATGTGTTTAGAACAAAAAAGGACATAATAAATCTATATATTGAGCAAAAAAAGATATCCCTTTCCTAATTTTGAGACATAAGAATTAACCCATTTTAATAATACTATTTAATATGAAAAATGTAAGAAAAGCTTTTGGCTGCTTACTATTGTGTACATTTCTATGCATTTCATCAGCATGGGCACAAGTTACACAAACTTATAACGGTGTCGTTATTGATGCCGCAAGCAGCGAACCTTTAATCGGAGTGAATATCACTCAAGAAGGAACAAATACTGGAACTATTACCGATATAGACGGTAAATTTAACATTCGTGCCATAAAAGGTAAGGTATTACACATCTCTTATATAGGCTATGAGTCGCAAGAGATTGTTCTAGGTACAAACACAATTCTTCGCATTACTCTTAAAGAAGACCAAAATCGATTAGACGAAGTGGTAGTAATAGGTTATGGTACTGTGAAAAAGTCAGATCTTACCGGTTCTATTTCTTCTATTTCTCCAAAGCAGTATAAAGAACAGCCGGTTCAGCGCGTAAGTGACATTCTTCAAGGACGTGCTACCGGTGTACAAGTGACAAATACAGATGGTATGCCCGGTGGTGGTGTAAAGATTAGAGTTCGCGGTACTACATCAATTAACACAGGTTGTGACCCTCTATATGTAACAGATGGTGTAATTGGCGGTGGTCTTGATATGAATCCAGATGATATCGCTTCAATTGAGGTATTGAAAGATGCATCCGCAACTGCAATTTACGGTTCACGTGGCGCAAATGGTGTCATACTTATCACAACTAAAAAAGGTGTTGAAGGCAAGTCTCGTGTTTCTGTTGAAGCTAATATAGGCATCTCTAATATTATTAAAAAGTATGATTTACTTTCACCCTACGAATATGCACAAGCACTGAATTATTATAGAGGC
>ERZ780125.408-NODE-408-length-14509-cov-2.71323_pt1 | contig 14509 bp, 10 predicted proteins | sample MGYA00433082_ERZ780125 | MGnify/ENA primary metagenome ERZ780125 (study PRJEB29588, sample SAMEA1970465) | human gut metagenome | biome: human gut; feature: human-associated habitat; material: faeces | place: Denmark | collected 2008/2010 ... | reverse complement strand
CTGCAGCAACTGCAGTACCGATAACGCCTGCTACGTTAGGACCCATAGCATGCATTAATAAGAAGTTTGCCGGGTTAGCCTTTTGACCGACAATCTGAGATACACGGGCAGCCATAGGAACTGCGGATACACCGGCACTGCCGATAAGCGGATTAGTCTTGCCACCGTCTACCATGCACATAATCTTACCGAATACTACACCACCCCAGGTGCCTGCAGCAAAAGCAACCAGACCTAAGCAGATAATCAGGATAGTCTGATAGTTCAGGAAGGCTTCGGCACTCATGGTAAGACCGGTACCGGTTGCCAGCATGATGGTTACAGTGTTCATCAATGCATTTTGTGCGGTATCGCTCAGACGGTCCAGGCAGCCTGCTTCTTTGAACAGGTTACCAAGCATCAGCATACCGATCAAAGCTGTTACCGGCGGCAGCAGCAGAGAAATAACGATGGTGCACATAATCGGGAAAACGACCTTTTCAAATTTACTTACCGGACGCAGCTGCTCCATAACAATCTTACGTTCTCTTTCGGTAGTAAACAGCTTCATTACTGGCGGCTGAATCAGCGGTACCAGGGACATGTAGGAATAAGCTGCAACGGCAATAGCACCCAAAAGATGCGGAGCCATTTTAGCTGCCAGATAAATAGCTGTCGGGCCGTCAGCACCGCCGATAATACCGATAGCGGATGCTTCCTGTACAGTAAAGCCCAAAGCCATAGCGCCCATCAAAGATACAAATACGCCAATCTGAGCAGCAGCACCTAAAAGCAAGGTCTTAGGATTGGCAATCAGCGGACCGAAGTCTGTCATTGCGCCAACGCCCAGGAAAATCAACGGCGGGAATACTTCATGGTGAATACCATACATAATAACGGACATAACACCCGGCTGTTCGAAACCGTTTTTAGGAATGTTAGCCAGGATACAGCCAAAGGCAATTGGTGACAACAGCAAAGGCTCGAAACCTTTGCCTATAGCCATATAAAGCAGAACCAGACCAACGCCAATCATAATTACGTTGCCACTTGTCAGAGCAGAAAAACCTGAGTCTGCCCAAACAGAAGCCAAAGCGACGATAAATGCCTCAAACATAGAATAATCCTCCTCTTGGCCCATATCGGGAAAATAAGTGCATTTTTTAATAGATCAGACAGGGAAAAGTGCATCATTTGCTTCAATGCTTATTTCTAGTAGGGTCAACCAACTGAATCATACTCATGAGTACACCTAAAGCAATGAGCACACCAAAAACGATTGTCATGTTGATAATAGAAATCAGCCACGGATTAGTTGTTACGGAACCCATATAAATCACCCCTTCCAAATAAATTTAAATATAATATTTACCGCAATATGCTTCCGGATATTTGACTTCAAACACCCCTTTTTGCCTTGCTGAATTAAGTATAAAAATAATTCTGCCGTTATTCCGTTGCTTATGTCACACATAATAAACGGACGGTCTTAGTTTACTTACAGATTGTATTCGTTTTAAATTTGTTATTATTATTAAAATTTAAAAAGCACTTTTGTTATTGAAAAGGATTAGTTTACTTATGTAACTTAAAAAAGCAAGCTCTTTGAGCTTGCTTTTCAAATCATAATGACCATTAACTTCTATGCTATTATTTATGTATAAAATTAAAACTATGCATTTTACTGCCTAACACCAGCTATCGAAAATTAAAAACGCCGCTCAAACGAGCGGCGTTTTTCAGCAGCATTACAGCTGTTCGGTTACATTGTCTTCGGCAGTCCCCTTCTTTTTGCGGCTGAAGAAGCGTTCAACAACTACAAAGAGTACAGGAATCAGGAAGATACCAAAGAGAGTAGCGATGGTCATGCCACCTACTACGGCGTTACCCATAGATACACGCGCACCGGCGCCCGGGCCGGTAGCAATAGCCAGAGGCAGACAGCCTAAGATGAAGGCGAAGGATGTCATCAGAATAGGACGCAGACGGACATGAGCAGCCTCAACAGCCGCATGTACAACATCCATGCCCTGCTCCATATTCATCTTCGCATATTCGACAATCAGAATAGCATTCTTTGCTGCCAGACCAATCAGTGTAATCAGACCAATCTGCATATAAACGTCATTCTGCAGGCCACGTGCATACTGTACCAGGAAGCAGCCGAAAACTGCGGAAGGTACGGACAGCAGTACTGCCAGAGGAATTGTCCAGCTTTCATACAGAGCTGCCAGACAAAGGAATACGAAAATCAGAGAGATAATGAAAATCTGAGTGGAACGGCTGCCTGCTTCAATCTCATCAAGGCTCTGACCGGTCCATTCGTAAGTATAGGTATTAGGCAGAACCTGCTTAGCAACCTCTTCAATAGCAGCCATAGCCTGACCGGAGGAATAACCGCTGGCAGGGTCGCCGGAAATCTTAATCGCACTGGCACCGTTAAAGCGTGTCATAACAACAGAGCTGTTCTTAGGAGTAGGCTTTACAAGTGTATTCAGCGGAATAGACTTGCCGTCATTGCTGCGTACAAAGAAGTAACGCATATCCTCTACACCGGTACGATATTTTTCATCAGCCTGCATAACAACCTTCCAGGTACGGCCGAAGTTGTTGATATCATTGATTTCGTTACCGCCTAAGAACGCCTGCAATGCGGAATAAACAGTAGATACAGGAACGTTCAGGGATTGTGCCTTATCACGGTCAACCTCAAACTGATACATAGGAGTATTGGTGTTCAAGGTAGTGTACAGCATACCGATTTCCGGACGCTTGCGGCAAGCAGCCAAAAATTCATTAGCACGCTCACCCATAGTGTTAACGTCCTCACCGCCAAGGTTCATGAGATAAAGGCTCAGAGTACCGGTACTGGAAGCACCGGGCAGAGAAGGCGGCTGGAAGGCCATAACGGTTGCATCAGGAATCTTTGCGCCCATGCCGAAAATCATCGGAATAACATCCTGTACACTGTTGCTGCGCTTGCTGTAGTCCTCCATAGTAACTACTGCCAGACCGGCGTTAGCCTTCTGACCCATGGACAGGATATCAATACCGCTAACCTCCATAACGTTTTTAACGCCTGGGAGCTTTCTCATATTTTGTGCAAGGCCTGCCATAATCTGCTGCGTACGGTTACTGGAAGCACCCTCAGGCAAAGCGATGGATACAGCAGTCATGCCCTGATCCTCGTTCGGTACAAAGCCTGTCGGCGTTGCCTTGGCCAGGAAACCGATGCAGATAACAACAACAACAAGACAGGTCAGAATCAGTTTAGATTTACGGATGCAGCCTTCAACGTTTTTCACGTATTTAGCCAACGTTCTTGCAAACCAATCGTCAAATGCTTTTACAGCCTTGCCTATAAAGCCCTTCGGCGCCTCCTCCTTCTTGACCAGAATCAAGGAGCAGAGTGCAGGAGTCAGGGACAAAGCTACGATAGCAGAAAGCATCATGGATACAGAAATCGTAATCGCAAACTGCTTGTACAATTCACCGACAGTACCGCCAGTGAAGGCTACAGGAATAAATACCGCAGACAGTACGAAGGCAATAGCCACAACAGGGCCGGAAACCTCGTTCATAGCGCGGTAGGTTGCCTCCTTAGGAGACATACCATTTTCCTGAATATGATGTTCAACCGCTTCTACTACAACGATAGCGTCGTCGACAACAAGGCCGATAGCCAGAATCATTGCAAAAGCAGTAAGAGTGTTGATGGTAAAACCTAAGATTACAAAGGAAGCGAAGGTACCAACCAAGGATACCGGTACAGCCAGAATAGGAATCAAAGTTGCACGCCAGCTGCCAAGGAACATAAATACTACCAGAATAACCAGAATCAAGGCTTCAACAAATGTATGAGCAACCTTCTCCAGAGATTCGGTAATAAACTGGGTGTTATCCTGAATAACGACCAGCTTCATATCATCAGGGAAACGGCTTTCTGCGTCCTTTAATACCTCGCGGATATTCTTAACAGTTTCGATAGCATTCGCATCAGAGGTCAAGGATACCGGGAATACAACGGAATCGCCGCCGTTGAGCTTACTGGTAATAAGGTCATTACGCGGACCTTCCTTAATAGTTGCGATATCCTTCAGCTTCAGGTTATCGCCGTTGTTGGAACGGATAATTACGTTACCGAATTCCTCTGGCGTATTCAGACGACCTTGAGCACTTGCGGAATAGGTACGCTCCTGCTTGTCAACAGTAGGACGGTTACCGATAGAACCAACCGCAGCCTGTACGTTCTGCGTTTTGATAGCGTTGGAAACATCTGTTACCGTTACGCCCAGCTGCGCCATTTTTTCAGGATTCAGCCAGATGCGGACTGCATATTCCGGACCATATTCGCCAACGGTAGATACGCCCTTAACACGCTTTACTGCATCAAGGAAGTTTGCATCCGCATATGTTCTTAAGAACATAGCATCATAAGTATTTTTCGGAGAATAAAGACCAAAATACATAATGGTCTCGGCAGATTCCTTAGCAGTGGTTACACCGTAGCCGGAAACTTCGCTCGGCAGAGAGCTGGTTGCCTGAGATACACGGTTCTGCACCTCTACAGAAGCGATATCTGCGTTTTTCTCCAGGTTGAATTCAACATTGAGCTTGTATTCACCACTGGAGGTACTTACAGAGGACATATTCAGCATATTTTCTACGCCGCTGACCTTCTGCTCAATGGTTTGTGCTACAGCCTTTTCAACGATATCCGCACTCGCACCTACATAGTTGGTGTTTACGCTGATACGCGGTTTAGTAATGTTAGGATATTGGGCGATAGGCAGGCTGAAGCCGGCAATCGTACCCAATAAGGTAATAATAATCGCCAGTACTATCGCAAATACCGGGCGATCAATAAAGAAACGAGCCATCTAGCCAACCTCCTTATTGCTTCTTGCCGGCGGTAGCACTGTTGTCAACAGTAGTATCCAGATCAGCCTCAGTCATCGGCTGCGGGTTAACCTGAGCACCCTGTCTGATCTTGCCGGTGCCTTCGACTACGATTGTCTCATCGCCGGTCAGACCGCCTTCAACCATATAGAAACGGCCAACGGAAGGACCAAGAGTTACTTCCTTCATCGTTACCTTGTTGTCACTGCCAACAACATAAACAAATTTCTTATACATCAATTCAACAACTGCACGCATAGGAATCAAGAGAGCATCCTTTTTGGTGCCTGCTGTTGCCTGTACGTGAGCAAACATGCCCGGCAACAGACGATGTGCAGGATTTCTGAACAAAGCCTTGACTGTCATGGTACCGGTGTTGTCGTTGATACCACGGTTAACCTCTGCAACGGTGCCTTTTAAATCGTAGGTACTGCCATCGCTCAAAACAACAGTCAGGTTGTCAAGAGAAGCAGCGCCGCTGTTATCATGAGCACTGGAAAGCTTCAGATATTCCGGCTCAGCAATGCTGAACTGTACAAATACAGGGTCAGTGTTGCTGATTTTGGCCAGAGTAGTCTGACCTGCGGTTACATAGTTACCAACCTCCAGCGCGGTAGTATCAATGCGTCCGCTGAACGGAGCGGAAACGCTGGTATCGGTCATGTTAATCTGCGCATTTTCCAGAATTGCTTCCTGCGCATTTACAGAAGCCTGTGCCTGATCACGCTGCATAATAGCGTTATCCAGAACCTGCTTGGAAATTGCATTCTGTGCATACAAGGTGCTGTAACGCTCTGCATTCAGAGCTGCGTTAGCCAAAGCCGCACGGGCATTAGCCAAGCCTGCCTGCGCGTTGAGCACATTAGCCTGATATGTACGCTGGTCAATAGCATACAAGGTCTGGCCTGCACTTACATTGTCACCGCCCTTGAAATACTTGGCTGTAATCTGACCGCTTACCTGAGCCTTCAGCTCCATTTCCTGCTGAGCCTGTACAAAGCCTGTATAATCATATACCAGAGGGGTGTCACGCTTAATAACCTTCATGGTTTTAACCAAAGCTGCCTTATTGCCGCCTTGCTGCTGTTTTTGACCACAGCCTGCAACGCTCAGTACAAAGGTTGCCGCCAGCGCCGCAGCCATTGCTTTTCTTGCACGGCCGGAGCGAATAAAACTTAACATAAAAAAACCTCCTTCACCTTCACTCTGAAACTACTCAATATATATAATAACCAATAAGACTGCTAACGTTTATGACTGTTAGCACCTTTACCTGAAAATATTCCTGCTCCAGTTTCAGAATACTACTATTATAATGGACATTTTTCAGAAATGCAAACTTCATTTAAACAAATTTCGCCGTTTTTTCTTGCATTTTCTTTAATTATCTTCTTCTCACAAATTTTGCTGACTGGTCAGTCAGTTTTTGCTGTTCAACAGTTCTTTTTTTAGCAAAAATTTATGCAGATTGCCCAAAGCAAAACCCGATACCTGATCCACGCCATCAATACGCTGCATCAAGAACAGATTATCTCCTTCAATATACCATTCATCCGGCAGTCTGTCCTTATATACAACCTTCTTATTGGTATTCAGCAGATTAATCAGCGGCAGCAAATCCTTATCCTTGACATTAAGCACTTCATCCAGTCTGATTTTTTCACCCGTCTTAGGATTTACGTTCAGCTGATGATGGATAAAGCTGTTTTTACCGCTAATCAGCTGTAGGCTCAGAATCTGTTCATCAGCACGCATCACCTTAAACGCCATATCTGCCTCACCCTTGTAAAAATGCTCCAGATATTCTTTGCACTCATCCTGCAGCAGCTTATTCATTTTATTTTGCAGCTCTACATCCTTACCGGCAAAAACCGGGAAGGTAGCTTCACCGCCGGGAACTACCATCTTACGCGCTAATATAGTACCGGCAGCAAAATCCTTGCCATCATTCACAGTATTATCCTTAGGCGTAGGCGCGAGCGTCATAATGGTCAGGGAAAACTGCTTCCATTCCTTAGTTTTCTTGTCCTGCTTCCAGATAGCGCCCACATCTGCCAGAGGCTGCTTTTTCTGCACCAGCTGCTGACAGCCCAATAATTCATCTGCACCGTCATTATCTACATCATGTGCCACCAGCGAATGCAAACCGCCATACTCCAGCTTGCCGTCTTCAACCTCACTGCCTGCTGCCGGTGTTAAAACCGATTTATTGCCGTCGATTAAAGTTACATGCATTTTACCATCCTTGGCAAAGGCTTGCGTCACCAGTCCCATGCTTTCGGCAGCACCAAAGACCTCACGCACATTTTTCTTATTGGCAAAGGAAAGTACACGGTATTCACTTGGCGCATGCCAATCTCCCTGAGCAGCACTCACCAGCAGCTGCTGTCTGGCGCTTTTGCCCACCCACAGCTTAATAGGCTGCAGCTGGCAATTATATCCGCCCTTAATAGAAGGTGCATGAGCCGTCAAAAGCTTCTTGTCCTTATCCTTAATCATAATAAGCAGATCATTGGCGTAGCCGTTAGGCAGCCTATCACCCCACAGCTCGGCGGTAACAGTCTGTTCCGCTGCCAGCTGCAGCGGCACCTGCGCCAACAGCGTGTCAGCGGCTGCAGCAATAGTGCTGCAGAAAAGTACGCTGCTGCAGGCCAGGCCTTGCACCATCCATTTTATCTTCACGTCTTCACGTCCTTTCTTCAAACGTACTATTATATTATAGCATTTTTTTGTTATAAGTAGCTGTTAAAACACAGATTTTTTACATAAAGGTACCACAAACATCGGCAAATTCTGTTGCATTTCGTACAAAAAGGCTTTTTCTTATTTCTCAAAACGATTTTTTCATTAATATTACTGCTTTTTATTGTTAAATAGTGTAGAATAAAAGCGGTATTTTATGATTTTTTGGGAGAAGGGAAGGATTTATTAATGAAGAAACTTGTTGCTCTTCTGCTCAGCCTTTGCCTATTAGTATTAGCTGCAGGCTGTGGCGGTAACGATTCAAAAAAAGACACACCCAAAGAAAAGACTAAGGTAAGCCTTGGCATGCTGCGCCTGACAAGCAGCGCCCCTTTATTTATCGCTATGGATAAGGGCTTCTTTGCTGAAGAAGGTATTGAAATCGAACCACAATGGTTTGATGCCGCTCATCCGATTGCCGTATCCACTGCTTCCTCTAAGGTTGATGTCGGCGCTACCGGCATTACGGCCAGCCTCTATAACATGGCAGCCAACGGACAAAAGCTGGGCATTGTTGCAGATAAAGGCCGTGAACAAAAGGGCTATTCCTCTTCTGCACTGCTTGTGACCACCGACAACTACAACGCCGGCGTAAAAAGCCTTAAGGATTTGAAGGGCAAGCGTATCGGTATTACGCAAAAGGGTTCTACCTTCCATTATATGCTTGGCAGAATGCTGGAAACCCAGGGCATGAGCCTCAATGATGTGGAAATTGTTCCCCTGAGCAAGCTCAGTGCTGTTATGGCTGCTTTGGAAAGCAAGCAGATTGATGGCTGCATCTTAAACGAGCCTAACATCACCAAGGTGCAAAAAGCAGGCTACGGCAAACTGGTCGTACAGGTTGGCGACGTTATTCCTTATCAGACCTCTGCTATTTTCTACTCACCTGACTTTATGAAGAATAAGGATGCGGCTGTACGCTTCATGCGTGCTTACAACAAGGCCTGCAACTATTACTACGAAGCAGCAGTAGAAAAGAAAGATGCCAAAAAGCTGGAAGAGGTTGTTAATATTGTAGCCAAATACGTTAAGGCTCCGGCTGAAGACATTAAAGCCGGCCTGCCCTATATTGATAAGGACGGCAAGCTGCTCGTCAGCGATATCGCAACCCAGATTAAATGGTACACTGACAACAAGATGATTTCCGGCACACTGGATGCGAAAGATGTTGCCAACACCAGCTTTCTGGATGAAGCAATGAAGAAATAAACTATTGTATTAAAGCAAGACTGGCGTAAATGTAACAGCTGCAAAATGCGTTGACGATGCTTTAGCACCAAAACGCTGCGACTGATATATTAGCGCCAGTCTTTTTGGAGGATGGTAGAAAATGAAATTAGAAATCGCAAATATCTGCAAGGATTTCACCACCACCAGCGGTAAGCTGCTTCCTGTTTTGCAGGATATTAACCTCAGCATTAATAAGGAAGAATTTGTAGCATTGTTAGGACCGTCCGGCTGTGGTAAATCAACCTTGCTCAATATAACTGCCGGGCTTTTGGAGCCCACAAGCGGTAACGTAAAATTTACTGATGTCGCCGCAGGCTATGAGCCTCGTATGAGCATCGTCTTTCAGGAAACAGGCCTCTTCCCCTGGCGTAATGTGCATGATAATATTGCCTTCGGTTTGGAAACAGCAGGCATGAAAGCAGATGAAAAGGAAGCACGCATTAAGCATTACATTGAGCTTGTAGGCTTAAAGGGCTTTGAAAAATCCTTCCCGCACCAATTAAGCGGCGGTATGCGTCAGCGCGTTGGCATTGCCCGTGCTTTAGCTATCGAGCCTGACCTGCTGCTGATGGATGAGCCGTTTTCTGCCTTGGATGCGCAAACACGCACCATCATGCAGGAGGAGCTGGTAACGCTGTGGGAAAAGACGCGTCTGACCACGCTATATGTTACACATAATATTCAGGAGGCAGTAATGCTTGCTGACAGAGTTGTACTGCTTTCGCGTCGCCCCGGAAAGGTCAGCAAAATACTGCAGATTACCATTCCGCGTGCCGACCGTGCTAAGCCTGAGCACACAGACGAAATTGCGGAATTTGTCCGTATCATTTGGGAGCATATCAGCAAGGATGCGCGTGCTGCCTTAATGGAGGTGGAAGCCAATGCCTGAAAAGAAAACTGCTGCTGACGCAGCTAACGAATATATCGTGCGCAACCGTATGACGCATTGGCAAAAGACCTATCCGCATTGGGTAAGCGTTGCTTCTATCATCATCCTGCTGCTCTTTTGGGAGGCTATCTGCCGCTGCGGCCTGGTTTCTTCTTTGTTTTTGCCGGCACCGAGCCAGATTATCAGCGCCCTGCTTACCATGCTTGCTGACGGCGAAATAGGCGTAAGCCTGGCAGCCAGCATGTACCGTATCTTAATCGGTTTTGCTGTCGGCAGCCTTATCGGCCTTGCAGTCGGTCTTGTTACCGGTACCTCGGCACTGGCAGATAAAATCGGTAATCCTGTTGTCAACGCTCTTTATCCTATCCCTAAAATCGCTTTGCTGCCGTTGTTTATTCTTTGGCTGGGAATTGGCGAGCTGTCGAAGGTAACGATTATTGCTCTCGGCGTCTTCTTTCCGGTAGCAATGAACACCTACAGCGGTGTCAAAAATGTTGATACACTGCTTATCAAGGTTGCAGTCAGCTTTAACGCCAGCTGGTGGAAAACGATGAAAAGTGTTGTTCTGCCTAACGCCTTACCTATGATTTTCGCAGGTCTGCGCCTTGCCGCCGGCACATCTCTGCTGCTGCTGGTAGCAGCAGAAATGATTGCCGCTCAGGTCGGCATAGGCGCCCTCATCCTGCATTACGGCGATTTGATGATTACCGACCGCTTGATGGCCGGAGTTATTGTATTATCCTTGCTCGGCCTGCTCTTTAACCTGTTCCTGCAATGGTTGGAGCGAAAGACTATCCCCTGGAAGAACTGAGAAAAGCACAAAAGCACTGTCTGCTCACTGATATTCTTATATCAGATAGAGCTGACAGTGCTTTTTCTTTTTCTGCTAAAATCTTACTACAGCTTCTTAAAATACTGTTACGCTTATACACAAATACTGCTTTCTGCCGAGCTATTACTGCAGGCTTGCCGAAGCCTCTTTTAAAACTGCTGTCACAGTCTCCGGCGGCAGCTCGCCTATCTTCTTGATCAGTTCAGGCTGCTTGGGATGTTCGGCAATAACCTTCTCCATCAACACCATGTCCAGCCAATGGCCGTGCTTGAAGCCTGTATTATTGAAGGTACCAATAATTTTATAGCCACACGCCTCATGCATTTTGACGCTGTGCTCATTGCTGGCAGTAATGCAGGCATAGGTCACAACTATTCCCTGCAGGCGCAGTAAAGCTTCCAGCGCCGTGTACATCACCTTGCCCAATCCGTGTCCCTGACCCTCAGGTGCCAGATAAATCGTTACCGCGGCACCCCACTGATAGGCAGCACGCTGCATATAAGGATGGGCATAAACATAACCCAACAGTCTGCCATCATGCTCACAAACTATATAAGGATAGTGCGCAGAAATATTTTTGATTCGCTCTGTAAATTCTTCTATAGACGGCTCCTCATATTCAAATGACACATCGCTGAGCGTCCTGTCATTGCTAATAACAAAGGGCGCGTAAATTTCCAGCAGCTTTTCTGCATCGTCAGGCTTCGCAAGGCGAAGCGTATACTTCATCGACATTTTATCGCTCCACCTTTACTTCAAACATTCTGCTCCACGGCAGCGTAAATTTATATTCTTCGGCAGTGTTGCCCATATACGGCTTGCTTACCTTGTTGATTTCCCGAGTAATATATGCTTCCGCCGCAGTACGCTGCTCCTCATTCAGTCCGCTGTTGGGCCAATAGTTAGGCCAGATAAGCTGCTGATAGGTTTGCATGCGCACATTCGCCTGATATGCCCAATCATCAAGATAACGCACATTAAGCAGATTTTCTCTTGCTTCCGGCGTTAACTGCTTATACAGCAGTCCCTGCGCCAGAGCAAAGCCCAAGCTGTTGCCCGCGGTATTCCAACCGCCGTAGGATGCCAGTCTGTAGGCAAGCTGTTTGTCAAACAAGGTTTTTACCAAAGCATTGTCCGCACCATTACCAAAGCGGATATCTGCCACAGTCACAGGATGATTATGCTTAAGAATGCGTTCAACCTTATTGACGAAATTTACGGTAGCAGGCAATGCCTTATAGCTGTTGCTTGCATCGGATGCCTCATGCGTCACACCATCGGCAGGAGTGTTGACTGCCAAAACCAAATCCGCATTTTTGCGCGAATATACTGGGAAGGCACCTGCCGCGTAGATATGCTGCTTAGCGCTCACGGCCACAGTATCATCCTCGTAGGTAGGCACAGTTTTACCGCCCTTGCCTGCAGCATAGGTTACATTTACCAAAGGCAGCTCATACTGCAGACGGTTGGCAGCACGGCTCAACAGCAGCAGGCCAAGCTGATCTGCGCCGGCGAAGAAACGGATTTTCTCCTTCGGCAGCTCATTTACCAGAATATCCATCTCGCGTGCTTCCCTATGTGCCTGAGAATAGGCAGCGGTATCGTCACGGCCGATAAGCATATAATCAAAATCGCCGCTTTCCACACCATGCAGCAAAAGCTCCGTAGCGCGGATATTGTTGCTGCGGCGTGTAAACATATCAGTCAGTATTTCCCGGGGAATGCTGCTGCGCAGCTCCGCCAGCTCCTTTACCTCTTTACGCTTAATCTGCTTAAGCTCCAGCTTGTCCTCCAGCTCTCCCAAACGGAAAATCTTAGGACCCCATTCCTTATAATATGCAGGCTCTGTCGGCGCACTGCTGGCCTTAGGCGAACGCATAATAGTAGTAAATACATAAACCTTCTGTCCGCCGTGCTGCTTTTTCAGCTCTACCAAGCGTTCCGCACGCTGCTGCAGAAGCTCCGGTGAAATTTCATGCGTGCGCGACGCTACCAGCCCGCCATAAAGCAAAGCATCGGAAGAAGCAACAATGGCTACCGATTCACCGGCCTTAGCCTCCAGCCAGTTAAAAAGCTTTTCCGGCTGCCCTGCTGACTGAGCACCGGCAATATATTCGGCCGGCGGCAGCTGTACATCCCAGCCTGCAGCCTGCATCGTCTGCACTGTGTAATCAAGGCACACCGGTCTGTTGTCCATGGGTATATATAACAGAGTGCCCTTAGCGGCAAATGCTGTATGAGTAGTCAACAGTAAAGCGCAAAGCAAAACACTTCGCAAAACCTTCATCATTTTTATCACTACCTTTAACTCTTTCTAAGCAGAGATATTCCTCGCCTTAATAGAATTTCTACAGCAATAAATAAAATTCCTGCGTCGACTTATAATTTCTTCTCGCATCTCTCGGTTATGATAAAAGCTCATCGCAAAACAAAAGCTCCCTGTTTCAAGGTACACCTTGAAACAGAGAGCAAAGCTACGTTATAAAATTAGCTTAAGCGTTAGCAAATCTGCTTAAGAAATCCTGAGTACGTTTATTCTTCGGATGCGCAAACAGCTCCTGCGGCTCGCCTTCCTCAGCAATTACGCCCTGGTCGATAAAGATAACACGGTTAGAAACGTCACGGGCAAAAGCCATCTCATGCGTTACGATAACCATCGTCAGGCCTTCCTTAGCCAGGTCGCGGATAACGCGCAGAACCTCGCCAACCATTTCCGGGTCCAATGCGCTTGTCGGCTCGTCCATCAAAAGAACCTCCGGCTCCAGTGCCAGCGCACGTGCGATTGCTACACGCTGCTTCTGACCGCCGCTCAGCTGGTGCGGTTTGGCATTTACATAAGTATCCATACCAACATGCTTCAGATATTTCAGCGCAGTTGTGCGAGCTTCCTCCTTGCTTTTGCCAAGGACCTTAACCTGACCGACCATGCAGTTTTCCAAAACAGTCATATTGTTAAACAGGTTGAAGGATTGGAATACCATACCTACCTTTGTACGATACATAGTGAGCTTTTTGAAAGCTTCATTTACATCCGTACCACGGTAATCAATAGTGCCGGCAGTCGGATGCTCCAAATAGTTCACGCAGCGGATAAGCGTAGACTTGCCGCTGCCGGAAGGACCGATGATGCAGACAACATCACCGCGACGGACATCAAAGCTGATGCCCTTTAAAATTTCGCGCTCGCCAAAGCTTTTCTTTAAATCATGGACTGATAACAAAAGTTCCTTTTCCATAGCTTAGTACCGTCCTTTCGGCTTCTTAGTAGGCAGAGGGATATCACCGCAAGGATCCATCATCGGGTCATAGGTAACCAGCTGATAATCCTTCGGGCCATCCATCTTGCTTTCCAACCAGCGCAGCAGGCGGGAAGCGGTAAAGGTCATAATAAAATAAATTACGCAGGTAATGAAGAAAATTTCAAAGTATTTGTAGTACACGCCTGCAGCAGACTTGGAAGCAAAATACAGCTCTGTTACGGAGATAACGTTCAATACAGAGGTATCCTTGATATTGATAATCAGGTTGTTGCCCAGCTGCGGCATAACGTTGCGCAGAGCCTGCGGCAGAATAACGCAGCGCATGGTCTGGATATGATCCATACCGATAGCAATTGCTGCTTCCTTTTGTCCCGGGTCAACAGATTCAATACCGCCACGCACAGTTTCTGCCATGTATGCACCGGTATTGATAGAAACAACCAAAAAGCCTGCAAACAGCGGTGACATATCGATATCAAACAGGCTCATTGCACCGTAATAAACAACCATAGCCTGTACAATCATAGGTGTACCGCGAAATACCTCTACGTAAGCGTCTAATAAGCGCTGCACGCAGCGCACCAAAGTTCTCTTAACCTTGCTGTCATTATCCTCCAAAGGAATTGTTTGGATAACACCAACAATAAGGCCGATAATACAGCCGATAAATGTGCCTAC